>Ga0302240_1000680_pt1 | contig 32437 bp, 25 predicted proteins | sample AAG_UR_His_MG_FD_193538 | JGI IMG/M metagenome (GOLD analysis project Ga0302240, IMG submission 193538) | Enriched activated sludge microbial communities from anaerobic digester in WTTP, New Holstein, Wisconsin, United States - AAG_UR_His | ecosystem: Engineered > Bioreactor > Anaerobic >... | reverse complement strand
TAACAAGGATTTCAGGACAAAATAATAAAAAAAATCCGCATATTTCAACGCTTGTATACAATTATACCCGTATAATTAGAAAAAAGGCACATTTGCAGCCAATTTTGCAGGATGACTTTATGTTATCCTTCAGCAAAATGAGTGCCTGTGCCTTTTTTTAAAATTTCTTTATTTTTAGATCCTTTTTCTGGACAACTTGTTCACCTTTTGGGAACTTAAACTACCCTCGTCATCCTATCTTGCAACGCCACTGTCGACTGCGGCCTTACGCACCGCATCCGCAACATTTTTTGCAACCTGAGGGTCAAAAGCTTTCGGAAGGACATATTCAGGGGTCAGCAGATCCTCGTCCACTGTTGCTGCAATGGCTTCCGCCGCCGCGATCTTCATGGCCATGTTGATGTCGCGGGCTCTTACATCCAGCGCACCTCGGAAGATCCCCGGGAAAGCCAGTACGTTGTTGACCTGGTTCGCAAAATCCGAACGGCCGGTACCAACGATGTAAGCCCCTGCTTTGAGTGCCTCATCCGGCATAATTTCAGGAATAGGATTGGCCATTGCGAGCACGATCGCTTTGTCGGCCATGGCAGCAACGGCTTCCCCATTTAAGATATTTGGACCGGAAACGCCAATAAACACATCCTTACCGCTGAGAACTTCAGCCAATGAGCCTTGCTCATCGCGTTTGTTCAGGCGAGGCATAAGCTGACGCTGGGCTCCGTTGGCATGATCACTGAGGCTTGACAGCGCACCCCGGCGGTCGCACACCACAATGTTGCCCACGCCGCGCTCCAGCAGAAGCTCTGCGATGGCCAGTCCAGCTGATCCAGCACCGCTGATGACGACATCCAGCTCAGAAAACTTTTTGCCGGTGAGCTTGCAGGCATTAATCAAGGCGCCAAGTACAACTATTGCAGTACCATGCTGATCATCATGAAACACTGGAATGTCCAGTTCTTCTTTGAGTCTGCGTTCGATCTCAAAACAGCGCGGTGCGGAAATGTCCTCCAAATTGATGCCTCCAAAGACCGGCTCAAGCAGTTTGACCGCATGTACAATTTCATCAACATCCTTGGTTGCCAGACAAATTGGAAATGCATCAACATTGCCAAAAGTCTTAAACAGAATCGCCTTGCCCTCCATGACCGGAAGCGCAGCTTCCGGACCAATATCGCCAAGACCGAGAACCGCTGTGCCATCAGTCACCACCGCTACGAGATTGCCTTTGCTGGTATAACGGTAAACCTCTTCTTTATTTTCCGCGATTTTTCTGCACGGCTCAGCTACACCCGGCGTGTATGCCACAGATAAGTCAATACTGTCTGCGACTTCTACCTTGGAGACCACCGCAATTTTTCCTTGATGCTTCTCGTGCAGTTCCAACGCCATTTGATTATAATCCATCATTTAGCCACCTTTCTCTTCTGAAAACCTTATCTCATTCATATTATGATTGATTATGCAACCCGTCAAGCGGTGCACTCTGTTTTTTTGAAGGGCAGAAAAGGGGGAGACTGGAGTATATGCCTATTGACTTCCTTCCTGAGCTTCTCATTCCGCTGTAACCAAAAAAGAAGAAGGCAACGCGCTCTTAGGCTGTGCCTTCTTCCAAATGGTAAATTAACGCTGCGATTTAGCGCTGCTCTTCATCCGTCTTCTCCGACGTCACTGCTTGGGCAGTTTCAGAGGTATGCTCTTCCGTCTCGGATTGTGGTTGTGGCTGTGCATGTGCATGTGCCTGTGGCTGTGCATGTGGCTGCGGTTGTTCCGCAGGCTTTTGCGCTTCTTCGCGCGCTGCCTTCAGGCGGTTCTGCTCCGCTTCATAAATAGCAATATCCTTTAAACGATCAGCCTCAAGCTGCTGCTCTTCATGCTCTTTTTTCTCTTTGAGCGCTTCGAAACCCGACTCAAGAGCTATGCTGAACTCTTGACCGTTGATGGTTTCGTACTCGAGCAGCGCATTCGCGACTTCGTGAAGCTTATCGATATTCTCGCTCATTATGCGCATAGCCTCGTCATAAGCGTCATCCACCAAACGTCTGACTTCGCGGTCGATATCCGCCGCTACTTGCTCAGAGAAGTTGCGTCGCGTTGTCATGTCGCGGCCCAGGAAAACCTCTTCTTCGCTGCCGTAGGACATGGATCCGAGGTTTTCGCTCATGGCGTACTTCGTTACCATGGCCCGAGCAATATCACTGACCCTGGAGAGATCGTTTTGAGCGCCCGTGCTGATGTCGTGCAGGATGAGCCTCTCAGCCACGCGTCCGCCGAGCAGTACGATCAATTCATTTTCCATATGGCGCTTAGTCATATAGTTTCGATCTTCCTGCGGCAGCTGCATGGTAAAACCACCCGCCCTGCCGTGCGGAATGATCGTAATCTGCTGCACCGGATCCATTTCAGGAATGATCGCTGCCAGTATAGCATGACCGGCTTCATGATAGGCCGTGAGACGCCGTTCTTTTTCACTGATGACGCGGGATTTCTTCTCAACGCCAGCAATAACTTTGGTTGTCGCTTCTTCAATGGTTCTCATTCGTATTTTACGTTCGCTTTTTCTGGCTGTGAGAATAGCGGCTTCATTCAACAAATTCTCAATATCCGCCGGCGTAAAACCAGGTGTTGCCTTTGCCAATGTCTTGAAGTCTACATCATCAGCGACAGGCTTGTTTCTCGCATGAACGCGGATGATCTCCTCGCGCTCTTTCACATCAGGTCGCCCTACTGTGATTTCCCGGTCAAAGCGGCCCGGTCTGAGAAGCGCCGGATCCAGGATGTCAGGTCGGTTTGTGGCTGCCATCAGAATAATGCCTTCGTTCTCACTGAAGCCATCCATCTCCACGAGGAGCTGATTAAGCGTCTGTTCGCGTTCATCATGACCACCGCCAAGACCGGCGCCGCGCTTACGGCCTACCGCGTCAATCTCATCAATGAAAATAATACACGGCGAATTTTTCTTTGCGTTTTCAAAGAGATCGCGAACACGGCTCGCGCCGACGCCTACGAACATCTCGACAAAATCCGAGCCGCTGATGCTGAAGAACGGGACGCCCGCCTCACCTGCGATAGCTCTGGAAAGATAGGTCTTACCCGTACCAGGAGGGCCAATCAGCAAAATGCCTTTTGGAATCCGAGCGCCAAGTTCAATATATTTCTTGGGGTTTTTGAGGAAGTCGACTACTTCGTAAAGTTCTTCCTTCTCTTCCTTCAAGCCGGCCACATCTGCAAACGTAATCCGCTTGGAGTTATCCTCCTTGATCATTTTCGCACGGCTTTTGCCGAAGGACATGACTTTGTTGCCGCCGCCCTGGGAATTTTGCATGAACACAAACCAGAGAACGACTAAAATCAGCACGCCAAAGATCATAGGCAGCAAGGACAGAATCCAAGGCTCCTGTGCCGGTGCCGTGCCGGTAACTTCAAGTCCTGCTCTTGTCATGGTGTCAAAAAGGTACTTTCCGACATCTTCAGACATAACAGAAGGGATGTACGAATAGAAGACTGCGTCATCCTGAAGTGTGCCCTGGACGCTGTTGTTCTCGACCAGGTTGATGGTTTTAACTTTTCCTTCTTCAATACTGCTAACCAGTTCCGTCAGCGTCAGATTCACAATTTCCGGTTCGGTCGTTGGAATCACCTGTCTCGCGATCATCAGGATCAACAGGAAGACAAATATATAAAACGCTGCGTTTTTAAACATCTTTCGCATATAATTCCTCCTAGAGCTTTAGTGCATACTCGTCATTCTAACATATTTTCAACATGGGAACAACTCAGACTGCCACTCAAAATATTGAGTTTTACGCCTTCCGCCTGAGCGTCAGCCAGCCAATTCTGACTGTCGACTGTCCAACGCGAACTTCTTCAGACATACGATACCCGTATACCCAAATGATCCGGTTCTCATCACATACCAGAGGAATTTTATGTCTCTTTGCCTCAGGAATCTTTTCATCAATCATGAAACGCTTTAGTTTCTTGCTTTCCTGCATGCCAAAGGGCTTGAAACGGTCTCCCTGCTCGCGGTATCGGACCCGCAGCGCCCCGTGAATCAAATCCAGATCCACGGCAATGCCATCCGCAGCGCTCCGCCTCAGTGCCCATTGTTCACGCGTGATGGGCTCCACAAGCACTTCCCACTCCAAAGGATTTTCTGTGCACTGCGAGACAGGAAATCCCGGCATCGCATCAGACTCATTCAGACCCTCAGCGCCTGTCCTGCGCATCCGCAAGACATCATAGATCCGCTCAGCCTCTACGACGCCAAGCTGAATTGATTTGCTCCCCTCCTGACGCATTGTCAGCTCCAGGACCGCCTCGGTGTGCACCTGGCTGAAATCCGTCAGGACCCCGCCGCAGGCCTCTCTGGCAAGATGGCGGATCAGCCTTCTTTTCAGGGCGGGTTCATAACCTGAAAAAGCTTTTAACGACATGCTGGCTTCATTCGCCGACGCGCCGACTGATGGCAGTCTGATCGATTCAAACGCTTCCTGAGTCACGCGTTCCAGCAGCCGTTCGTCTTCCCTAAACAACTCTGCCGTTCTGGCCAGAGTGTCCGCCAATCTGGGATTAAAATGCGCTTCCAGATAAGGAATGACCTCGAGTCGAATTCGGTTTCGTTCGTAATCCGCCTCCAGGTTGGTGTGATCCATTCTAGGTTCTAAATCATTCAGGCTGCAATAAGCCTCTATCGCCGTCCGCGAGACCTCGATCAGCGGGCGTATAATTCGCCCTTCCCTGACAGGCAGGATGCCGCCGAGCCCTTTGAGCCCGGAGCCTCTGAAGAGCCTCATCAGCACCGTCTCGCACTGATCGTTCAGATTCTGGGCCACGGCAATTTTTGTGCAGCCCTCCTCCTTGGCAACCTGCTCGAAAGCCTCGTAGCGAAACTTTCGTCCTTCCATTTCAAAGGAGGTTCCCGACTCACGGGCCAGAGCACTGATATCAGCTTCAAACAAATAAAACGGCACTTCGTGATTCATACAGAAAAGCCGGACAAAAGCCGCATCCGCATCTGCCGCCGCGCCGCGGAGACCATGGTGTACGTGAACAGCCACAAGCCTGAGGCTCCAGCTTTCCCTGAGCGTCAGCAGCGCATGCAGCAGCGCCAGCGAATCCGGCCCCCCGGAAACCCCGACTGCTATGCTATCACCCTGTTCAAACATCTGATGGCGCTGATTCGTTCTTATCAACTGCGCCACCAAATCAACACCTATGACCCCACTATCAACCAAAGCGACTTCCACCTCTGCAAATAACTCATTACACAATCCACTTCATCTTACCATGTCCCGTAATCTTTTTCAGGACATCCTTCAAGATTTCACCAAATCTTAAGGAATAGCACCCGTTGTGACTTTTACATGCCAACACGCCTCAACTGCCCGAAATTGAAAGAACACCAGCGTCCAGGGTCGGAGAACCAAAGGCGCTGTTCCCACCGACGGACTCAAATTTCAGATCGTTCGCCGCCGCGCGGATTCCTTTAAGCAATTCAAAAAAATTGCCCGCTGCCGTAATCTGCGTCACCGGCGCGCCAATGCGGCCACCTTCAATTCTAAAGCCCCGCGCGGAGAGTGAAAAGTCTCCCGAGATGGCGTTCAGGCCCGCATGAAGTCCGTCAAATGCCGTTATCAGGAGGCCGTCACCCAGGTCGTTCAAGAGACCATCGGCAGAGACCTGTCCTGGCTCGATATAAAAATTGGTGGGCGCAATCCCCACGCTGGACTTGTAAGAGCCCCGAAAGCCGTTCCCCGTTGGCGCCACCCCCGATTTTGCAGCGGTGCGCAAGTTGTGGAAATAGGTTGTCAGGACACCCTGGTCCACCACGCGTTTTAACTGCGTCGGAACGCCCTCGCTGTCAAAGGGCGCACTGGCCGGACCATCCTTCATGTGAGGATTTTCAATTATGGACAGGCAGTTCGAGGCAATTTTCTCGCCCAACTTGCCCTTCAGCGCCGACAGCCCCTTTTCCACCGCCTCGGCAGAAAAAACAGACACCATGGCTTCAAAAAGGCTGACTGCCGCGTCATATCGCAGCGCAGTCCTGTAATTTCCGCTCGCTATAGACGCCGCGCCCAGCATGGCCACGGAAGCCTCTGCCGCATCCACCGCCACTGACCTGAGCAGATCCCGGTCAAAATGCCGCATGAGCGCAAACTTGTGCTCGTTCCTGGTCACCTCGCCCTTTCGGACAATGGGCGCAAAGACCGTATAAGCCAGGTCGCTTTCATAAGCGAGGTCAAGCCCCAGCGTATTCTGGATCGTCACCCGCCCGCGGCCTTCGCTGTAAAGGTTATAGCTGATCTTGCTGATCAGCGGGAACTGCGCCATAATCTCCGCTTCGAGCTCGATTAGGGCTTTGGTTTTTTCAGCCGGCGAAGTGTCAAAAAAGGTCGAAGGGGTCTTCTCAACCACTGCGTAGGACGTGTTGGCCGATGGTCGGTAGAGCACCGGTTCAAGCTCACTTTCATTCAGCGCTGCATTATCACTGCAGCTTTTCAGGAGCGTCTCCAGATCCGCCTGAGACTCGAGAATTTCTGTAAAGGCGTAGCCCATCTTGCCGTCGCGAATGCCCCGAACGGACACCCCCGCAGAACTTGCCATATTAAAGGTATCGATCTCGCCCTCAAACACTTTGACGCTGAAGTGGCTCCCGCTCTCGCTGTAGACCTCAAGGGCTTCAAAGCCGAAATCAGCGGCTCTTCGAAGCGCTTCTTCAATCCAGAATGTCTTCACTTGTCGTCCCCTCCATTTCTGCCGCCAACAGTAATTTCGCTGACCCGGATGGCCGGCTGGCCGACAATGGCCGGAATGGAGCCACTGGATGACCCGCACATGCCATAACCGTAAGCGAGGTCGTCGCCTACCCGGTCAATTTTTTTGAGGATCTCGCTGCCCGTGCCAATCAGCGTTGCGCCTTTGACCGGCTCAGCCAGCTTCCCGCCTCGGATCATGTAAGCTTCATTGACCGAAAAATTGAATTCGCCGGTCGCCGGGTTGACAGAGCCGCCGCCCATACTGCTGGCGTAGAGTCCATAATCCGTCTCTGAGATCATATCCTCGAGCTTTGAAGTGCCAGGGGCAATAAAGGTATTGCTCATCCGGCTCGTCGCTGCATACTTATAAGACTGTCTGCGGCCCGCACCGTTTGAAAGCAAGCCCAGCTTCTTTCCGTTGAAGCGATCCACCAGATAGGATTTCAATATCCCATTTTCGATTAAGACAGTTCTCTGAGTCGGGGTTCCCTCGTCATCCACATGACCGCTGCCCCAGCCATTCACAAGTGTCCCGTCGTCAATGGCGGTAACGAGCTCTGAAGCGATTTGCTCCCCCATTTTTCCGGTATAAACGGAAGTGCCTTTGGCAATAAACGCGGCTTCAAGACCGTGACCACAGGCTTCATGGAAAATGACGCCGCCAAAGCCGTTGTCAATAATAACAGGCAGCCGTCCGCTAGGCGCGTGCTTGGCTTTCGCCATTGTCACCGCGATTTGAGCTGCCTTCAAAGCCAGCTCATCCGGGTTTACATCCTTGTATAATTCAAATCCGGAAAGCCCCCCCAGATTGTGACCACCGGACTGCATTTCGCCCTCATGCTCTGCAACACAGTTCACCGATGTTCTGGTACGTACCCGGCGATCTTGGGTCAATAGGCCTTCGGAGTTTGCAATTTGAACGCTTTGGTCTTCATCCATATAGGTGACAACCGTCTGACGGATCATTGGATCATAAGCCGCAGCCCTCGATGAGAGGTCTCGGATCCACTGGAGTTTGACCTTTGCGTCAACGGTTCCAGGCAACGCTTCAAAATGATGACGCGGATCATAATGCCTCTGACTCAGTTTTACCGCGGCTATAGGGTCATTTTGTCCGGCCATGGCCGACAGTCGCTTTGCGAACAGAATCAAAGCGGCTTCCTCTGTATCTGAGGTATAGGCGTAAAAACTGTTGATCCCTTTGACAATCCTCAGTCCGAGGCCGTACTCACGTCCCCCCAGGGCATTTTCGAGTTTGCCGCCAATCATTTCAAAATGGGTTCTGTTTTTGTCTTCCACATATAGTTCCGCGAACTCTCCACCTTTGGAAAGCGCGGCTTCAAGTATACGTTCGAGCAGAGTTTGCTGCAGCAATTTGAATCCTCCTTAAGTCGGGTTGCCCGCAAAGCCTTCCTCCATCTCTTCTCCGAGGCGGATCAGCGCGGGCTTGATGTCTGCTTCTTTTTCCGCATCACACAAGACCATCAACAGGTCTCCGGGGTATATTTTTGTGTCCCCGCGAGGGATCACTTCCGCTTCACCTCTCCGAATGGCAACTAGCAGACAGTTTTTAGGCCACTGTATTTCCCGGATTTCTCTATATTCCAGTGGCGCGTTCATAGCTACCGGAATTTCCATGATGACCTTTTGATGGCTGTTACCGTAAAGCGTCTCTCGCTGTCTGCCGCTCAGCATACGCTCAAACAGCGCTTCGTAGATTGGTTTTGAAGCGAGCAGATCCGTCAAAACGTAGGCAATCAGCGACACCGTCATAAGCGCCAGCAGATGCTGAAACGAGTTGGTCATTTCCAAAATCAAAATAGCGCCTGTGATTGGCGCTCTGACGATCGCCGTAAAGTAGGCCGCCATCCCGAGAATCAGGAAATTGATCACATAAATGGATTCCAGATTGAGATACTGTGACAATAATTCACCATATAACTTGCCTACTAGGGCGCCTACTACAAGCAGCGGCAGAAAAATACCGCCGGGTGTCCCCGGTCCATAGCAAAAGGCTGTAAAAGCGATCTTAACCACAATATACAACAAAAGCAAATAAAGCGGCAAATCCACATGACTCAGCATTTCTATGAGTTCGTGTCCACCTCCGAGCATTTCCGGAAGGACCAGGCCCATCAATCCCGCGCCGATGAATGGAATCAACATAGTATAGCGCGCTTTCTGTGACTTTAACTTACCATATATATCCTGGCTGGTGAACAGTGCGCGGTTAAAGACTATGCCCATCAGTCCCGCCAGAATACCTAGCCCAATCAGATAGGGGTAATGCGCCAGCGGGAGTGGCTGAACCTCTTGAAATACAAAAGCCGGTCCCAGTCCAAAGACTTGCTTTGAAACAAAATCCGCTGCAAGACTGGCGCTCATTACACAAGCGAGAACAAAAGGCGAAAAATTTCTATGCAGCTCTTCCAGCGCAAAGATCACACCTGCAAACGGCGCATTGAACGCCGCAGCCAATCCGGCGCTCGCACCGCTGGTAATCATGTACTTCTCCTCGGTTTGATGAAGCTTAAGAGACTTGCTCAGTCCCGACCCTACCTCAGCACCAATTTGAATAGAAGGACCCTCTCTGCCAAGGGACAATCCAAAACCCAGAGCCAACACCCCACCAACAAATTTCGCCGGCAGTTCCTTATACCATTTCATTTCAAACTGCCGAACAAGAGTGCCTTTGACCTGAGGGATTCCAGAACCCTTGATCATAGGATTTTTTTCCACCAGCATTCCGGTGATATAACCGGCTGCCAATAGCGCCGCAAGATAATACAGCCCCGTCCTCCAGTCACCCGCTGTTATGCGGCCGTAAATTGACGTTCTGAGAGGCGTCGCTGCATGAATGACCAGTCTATAGGCAATCACTGCCAGTCCTGCCAACAAACCCACCAGGATCCCTTCCAGGAACACCTTAAGCCTAAAAGCTCTGGGTTTGTGGAAGTACTGGCTGAACATCACTTTGCTCATACTTTCACCAACCTTTTAAAATTTGACACTCTTATGGTTATCTATTTTTTCACATATATTTATTACAATTTAATCCCATTTGCTTCTATGGTATAATTGTAACACAAAAAACCAACCTGCGAGGAGGGTGAATCCACTTGAGCACCGTGGTAAATAACAGCAGCGATTTCACCTGCGAGACTTTCACCATCCGGGAGCGGGTCGATCAGCTGAATAATCAAGCTGAATTCATAGAACGGACAACGCCTGCAGAGACCTTGAGATTATCCCAAAAGGCACTCCAAATGGCCGCTTCTATCCATTATCCAAGTGGTATCGCCAAAAGCCTTTATCTGATTGGCAGAGGCCATCTGCGGCTCGGGAGCCTGTCTGATTCTGAAGAATTTCTAAAAAGGGCCTATGATCAGGTGAAGACGCTTAATGAAGCCAGTCTGGAAGCAGATATTCTAAATGGCCTGGGGATCGTGAACCTCTACTTTAAGGTCTATGATCTAAGTTTCAAATACTTTCAACGCGCCTTAACCCTGTGTAAAAAGATAGAGGACCCCTCCATTGAAGCCCGGGTTCTGAACAACATAGGCGAAATTTACAGGGAATTGAAAGACTACTCAAAAGCCCTGGAATACTATCAGCTCAGCCAGTCAGTTCACCTTGAAGTCAGCAGTCCCATCAACAAATCGGTGGCAGTTTCCAACCTCGCAGGCCTCTATCTTGAGATGGAAGACTACGACAATGCCACCCTGTACATTGACAATGCAATCCGACTTGCCAAAGACGAAGAGAATCTTATGATCGAGTCTGCGTGTTACCATTACGCGGGTATAGTTGCAAGAAAAAAAGGCAATTACGAGGTGTCTCTGAGCCTGTTGAAAAAAGCCTTGCAATTGAATCAGTCCACCATGGAGATGATTCACGAAGCTGAGGTCTTAATCGATTTACATAGAACATTGTTTGAAAAGGGCGAGCGAAGCCGGTCTTTGAAAGTTTTGTTTGATGCTCTTAAAATCGCTCAGAAGCTCAAATCTGAAACACTGCTCCTTCAGGTTTACAACGAAATGATCCCTGCCTGTGAGGCCCTTGGCAATCTTGAAGACGCACTGGCCTATTCCAAAAAGCGTCACGCCTCCATCCAGGCTATTGAGAAAATTGAGTTGGAGCAGCGGCTGCGCGGCCTCAATATTCAGCTGGAGGCAGACACTTCCTTCCAAGAAAAAGAGGCTTATCGCAAGCTCAGTCAGGAACTCGAACAGAAGGCCAAGGAACTGGAGGACAGATCAAATGAACTTCAGGACGCCTATCACACCCTAAAGGTCATAAGCGAGATAGGAAAACAGATTACCTCGGTCCTGAGCCTGGAAAATATATTTACCATCATACATCAGCACATCTCCGACCTAATGGTTGCGGATCTCTTCGGCATAGGCCTCTACAACAGCGAAATGGATGCCATCCGCTATGACTATCTCATCGAAGACGGCATCAGACTGCACAATGTCCATATCCCAATGACCAGAGAAAACAGTTTTGCAGTCTGGTGCTACAGGAACCGCAAGGAGATCCTGGTCAATTCCGACGCCGGAGTCCTCCCGGAATCCGTGAGCAAGTTTTCCTCCAGTTTTGGCTCTCTGATGCCCGCCATTATGTTTCATCCCCTGATAGTCGAGGACCAGATCATTGGAATTATCACGGTCCAAAGCAGAACTTGCAACGTCTATACCAAGCAGACGCTGGAAACCCTCAGCACGTTGTCCGCTTACCTTTCCGTCGCTTTACAGAACGCTCAGAAATCCGAGCGTTTACACCTTGAAATTCAGCAGCGTGAGGCGGCGCAGCAAGAACTGTCACAACTCAACCAAGAGCTCTCCGCACTGTCGGAAATGGATGGTTTGACCGGGATCGCCAATCGTCGTCGCTTTGATGAGTTCTACCTTCAGGAATGGAGCCGTGCCAAGCGGGAAAAAGAACCCCTGACGCTGCTGATGATTGATATCGATTACTTCAAGCAATACAACGATACCTATGGCCATATCACCGGTGATGAAATGATTATTCACATTGCTTCCCTGATCAGCCAAAATGTGAAGCGCACCAGCGATCTGGTCGCCCGGTACGGCGGTGACGAGTTCATCGTCTTACTCAGCAACACAGATGAACTTGGTGCACTCAAAGTCGCCAGCGGCATCCGCAGCATGCTCTCCGGCGCATGTCTCCCCCATGAACGCTCTCCCCTTGGCGGAGTAGCAACGCTGAGCATTGGCATGTCGACTTGCATTCCCGACGCTGCTATGTCGCTTGCCGAGCATATACAGTCTGTTGATGCCGCACTTTATGAAGCCAAGCAGGCAGGTCGAAACCGAATTGTGGCCTGCAGCATGACCGAAAAACGCTTTACAGAATACGCATCCTAGACGAGGTCTTCACGGGAATCACAGTGATGCGCCCCCCCATCAGCATGCCATCCGTCGACCATCGGCCATGCAGTTTTTTCCAGTAAAATTTATTGTTATTCGAGCCCGATTTGCGGTTGACGCTTATCGGGCTTTCTATTATACTTACTCATTATTAAATGATTTTTCAGTTCGATCAATGACACACCCGCAAGGGTGAAAGCCAAATTGTTCTTGATAGCCTGAGAGTGGTGGGTCATCCGACAACGGGGGGACCTCTCACTCTTTTTTTGTTGTCAACCAACATTTCAGGTGATGTTTTCGCGCTTTATTGGCTTTAAATTCTAAAACCAGACAAGCAAAAGGGAGGCTTATTCAAATGACAACCAAGTACATCTTCGTCACAGGCGGTGTGGTCTCATCCATCGGCAAAGGGATCACTGCGGCGTCGCTGGGAAGACTGCTGAAGTCCAGAGGCATACGTGTCGCCATTCAAAAATTTGACCCCTACCTCAACATGGACCCCGGTACTATGAGCCCCTATCAGCACGGCGAGGTCTTTGTCACGGAAGACGGCGCCGAGACAGACCTGGACCTGGGGCACTACGAGCGTTTCATCGACCTCAATCTGACCAGAAACTCCAACGTGACAACCGGCAGGATTTATTGGTCTGTCATTTCCAAGGAACGCCGGGGTGAATATCTGGGGGCGACCGTTCAGGTCATTCCCCACATCACAAATGAGATCAAATCCTGGGCCTACCGGATTGCTCAGGACTCCGCGCCGGAGGTGGTCATTACAGAAATCGGCGGTACTGTTGGGGACATTGAGAGCCTCCCTTTCCTTGAAGCCATTCGCCAAATCCGGTATGATCTCGGACGCGAAAATGTCATGTATATTCATGTAACACTGGTGCCCTATTTGGAAAAGTCCGGCGAACTGAAGACGAAGCCTACCCAGCACAGCGTCAAAGAACTGAGGGAGATCGGCATTCAGCCGGACATGATCGTTTGCCGGACGAGTGTCCCACTGTCAAGTGAGATCAAAGAAAAAATCGCATTATTCTGCAATGTAGGCGCAAAGGATGTCATCCAGAATCTCGATGCTGAGACCCTGTACGAGGTGCCGTTGAAGCTGGAGGAAGAGGGACTGGCAGAAAAAGTCTGCCGCCGTCTGTCCCTGTCCTGCTCCGAGCCGGATTTGACGGAATGGCAGGCTATGGTCGACGCGGAAAAGACTGCCCGTCAGCACCTGCGCATCGCCCTGGTCGGAAAGTACGTCGAGCTCCACGACGCCTACCTTTCCGTCGCGGAAGCTCTAAAGCACGCCGGTATCGCCAATCAGACCAAGGTCGAGATCGACTGGATCCACTCGGAACAGGTGGATGCCGAGAGCGTCAGGGAAAAGCTGGCTGATGCCGATGGTATCCTAATCCCAGGCGGCTTCGGCGACAGGGGGATAGAAGGAAAAATCACCGCGATCCGCTACGCGCGGGAAAACAAAATCCCATTCTTCGGCATTTGCCTCGGGATGCAGCTCGCCGTCATTGAATTCAGCCGCAATGTTCTCGGACTTGAGGACGCCCATTCCTCCGAACTGAATCCTTTAACGCGGCACCCTGTCATCGATCTGATGCCGGATCAGCATGGCATCACAGACAAGGGCGGCACCATGCGCCTCGGACGCTACCCTTGCGACGTCAAGGAAGGCACACAAGCTTTCGCGGCCTATGGCAGCACATTGATTCACGAGCGGCACCGGCATCGATATGAAGTCAACAATGACTATCGGCCACAGCTTGAATCCGGCGGCATGGTCTTCAGCGGCTTATCCCCGGACGGACGTTTGGTCGAGATGATTGAGCTCACGGATCATCCTTGGTTCGTCGCCGGTCAGTTTCATCCTGAATTTGTCTCAAGACCGACCAGACCGCAGCCGCTGTTTCGCGACTTTATAGCGGCGGCTAAGGCTTATAGCGGTTTAAAATCCGTGAGTTTGGATTAAAAAAGCATTAAGTTTGGTGCATAGCCATTGCAGAACTTAAATTTTAGTCAGATACTGAGGATATAGAGACTAAGGCAAAGGAAGGGATCCAAGATGAAAAAGCTGGCACCCATTGTCATTACCGCCATCCTCATTGGTTATCTTGCCTTCTATCTTTGGATTCCGTTCAGTTTAACAGACGGACCGGAGCCCTGGTTCGGCAAGATCATAGCTGCCGCAGTCGGCGCCGGTGCCGTCGGCATGATGACCGCTGCAGTTTACACGCTCATCATTCGTCTCAAGGAAATTGACAAAGAGGAGAAGGATAAAGATGATCTTAGTAAATACTGATTTCATAACGGGAAAAGAACTGGAAACTCTCTCTATCGTTAAAGGCTCCACCATCATGTCAAAACATCTGGGCAAAGACATTATGAGCGGTCTGAAAACATTGGTCGGCGGTGAGTTAACAGAATACAACGACATGATGAATGAAGCCCGGGCTTTGGCCACCAAGCGCATGGTCGCTGAAGCAGCTGAGATGAGAGCAGACGCCATCATCAATATCCGTTACGCGTCCAGCGCCATAATGCAGGGCGCAGCCGAAGTCATTGCCTATGGAACTGCAGTCAAGTTCAAGTAAAGGATTGAATCGAATATTTTACCCAATTGAAACCCAAAAGGAAGAAGGCGGACGCCTTCTTCCTTTTGGGTTTCAATTTAAGCTTGCCGAACAGATCAAAATCATTAGCATAGCAACATTTGGATTGAAATCCATTCATCTGCATTACGTGCTAATAGTTCTGAACTTGAGGCGCAGGCCGTTCTTTGGTTAATTTCTTCACGGTGACCAAGTTAAGGACGATGCCCACCAGGCACATCAAAATCGCAATTATAAAAGTGGGTGAATAATTGCCTTGATTCATAATTTTTATAACAGCAGCCATACGCGGCCCTATAAAAGCTGCAAAGCCATAAGCCAGGAACATGATGCCAAAATTGATGGGAAGGTTTTTTGATCCAAAAGCATCTGCCGTTAAAGAGGCGATCATTGACATAAACCCGCCATAGCAAGTCCCTATGAACATAACCATCACAACAAAAAGATATTGTCCTGAAAAGTAAATCAAACCGAGCAGCGAGAGGGCTGTAATGGCATATAAAAAATAAATCGTTTTCAGCCGGCCAATCCTGTCAGAAGTCCACCCCCAGAATAACCTGCCAAGTGTATTACACAGCGCCAGGAATCCAAGCGTAACCGCTGCTTTCTGTGGTGTAAAATGCATGATTTCCTGAAACATGGGTGAGGCGTGTCCAATAATCATAACGCCGGAGGTTGTACCTGTTGTAAAGATCCCTGCCATTAAATAGAATATCGGGTCTTTCAGCATAGCCTTCCAATCCTTATCTGCTCCAGTTAAGGTCGCTGTGGTTTTCCCGGATGTCCACCCCTTTGGAGCAAAGTCTTGCGGTGCAGTATCAATGAGTAACGAAAGCCCGCATATAATTATTATGAAGGTTATGCCAATAATTCTAAAACTAGGCATAACACCATAATTCGAGATCAGTGCTGCAGCCAACGGGGCAATGATGACCGCGCCGCTTCCCATGCCAGCAGCCATGACACCGGAACAAAATCCGCGTTTATCCGGAAAAAATCTGACCATATTGGACAGACTTCCTGAATAAACAATGCCAACACCCAGTCCAACACCTATGCCATAAACCAAATATAACTGAGCAAGGGATTGGATTGATCCGGAAAAAAATACTGAACCACCCAAAAGAAGACCTCCTGCGAAAACAAGGACACGCGGTGATATATAAGCTTGGGCCATTCCAACCAATGCCATGGGTAATGCTGAGACCCCCATGACCAAAGTGTATGCCAGAGACGCCTGAATCGCGTTCCATCCAAACTGTTGCATCAAGGGGTTTTGGAAAACGCTCCATGCATAGCCAAAGCCTGCGCAAATGTTTATGATAACACCAGCGACCAACATGATCCACCGTTTAAATTCATAATTCATAATTATTGCCTCCTGATTAATTATGTAGTCATTATTAAATAGGGCTTTTTGAACAGCTCACAATCCATTTATGGTGCCCTGTTCTTAATTTGTATTGCAAAAATTAAATGAAAACAAAATCGAGACAATAGTTGGGCTGATCCTGTTCAAATCGGAAAAAGCCAAAAAAGTACTGCAGTTATGGGGTCTCCATAAACTGCAGCGGCACTTTTGAATCAACTCGTTTCAACTTCTTTCAGCAAGTCCCGAATTAGTTTCTCTCTTAATCTTGCATTTCTGCGAGTTCTTTAAACAATTCAACAGCTGTTTCAATGATCTCATCGTTGAAATCATATTTAAAGGAGTGGACGTTAGGGTAATCCATACCGTTGCCAATATAACAAATCGCGCCTTTGGTCTCCTTGAGATAATGGCCAAAATCCTCCGAACCCCGGAACGCCTCCGTCATTTCTACAACTTCAAAGCCTTTGTTGATTGCCGCTTTTCGAATCTGATCCGAGCTCTCCTTATGATTAAAAGTTTCCGGGAAGTAATCCTGATAAGAGAAATCGACCGACATCCCCTGGTCTTCTGCCAGTGAGGATGCCAATTTCTCAAGATTTTGCTGCAGCCGGTCCATTTCAGCCTCATAATGCGCGCGGATCGTCAGCAGAAGCTGCCCTTTGCTGGCATTGACACCGAACGCCTTCTCTCCCACCTCAACCTGGATGACGGTACAAAGCACCATGCCCTTATTTTTTTCCGGCGCAATAAAATCAGGAATAGCATCAATAATTTTCGCAAAGGCAAATGCCGGATTGACACCTTTCTCGGGCTCGCTGGCATGTGAAGGTCTGCCCTCCATTTGAATGATCATTCCTTTTGAAGCGCAGTTGCTGGCACCATCAATAACATTAACGGACTTGAAAGCCATACCGCTCATGTTGTGGTACGCAAAGATTTCTTCAATGCCGTTCTCTTTAATGAACACAGCACACTGCGCCGCACCATCTCCGGTCTCTTCGGCGTGTTGAAAGAGAAAGAAAATATTCTTGTCAGCGCCCTTTTGATCTATTTCCAGCGCAAAGCCTGCCAGCGAAGCAGAATGACCGTCATGACCACATTTGTGAGAAACGCCGGGAAAGACTGAAGCATGCGGCAGCTCAATGCCTTCATTCATCTTAATGGCATCGAAGTCTGCACGGAACGCTATGTTTTTCTTGTCATCGCCTGCGCGATAAACGGCATAGAACCATCGACCGCGGTCAACGATCTCCAGGTTGGTATGGGTTTTGAGAAAATCGATCAGGTGCTGCTTCGTCCACGTTTCGTGATTGGAAAGTTCCGGGTGCTGATGCAGCTCGCGGCGAAGCTCTATCGCCAGCGACAGGTTCTGTTGTTCCAAAATGTCCAACTCCTTTATCTTCACAAATCGTCTTTTAACCGGAATAGTATTGTGTGTACAAGCCTGATGAAAACTAATGCAATATTGATGCCAAACAAAATTATTTTTCATATGGCTGCTTTTTGCGATAGAACAAGTCTGACATTTCTCGGCTTTCATCAGCCAGATGTACTGAATTTACCAGTGTGACAGAGTTGGAGATGCACTTGCAAATCTTTGGAGTAATTGGATTTCAAAAAAATTACAGGGTGATTCAAGGTGTGATTTAACAAAATCATGCCGCTTCGTAAAAATGCTTGTTTTATTGTAAATTAATTTTTACACACCTACCACTTAAGAGGTTGCAGCCTACATCTCTTGTGCTCGATCACACTCCGTATCATCATTATCGTCATTATCATCATTATCATCATTATCATCATTATCGTCACCTTCATCATTTTTCCTTTCCTGAAAGCACAAAAGACTGAACCCTCGAAATAGGATTCAGTCTTTGCGTATGCCTGAACTCAAGTAACATTATGTCAGCGGGTCCCTTTTCTCCACAAATCTTACCTTAGCCTTCATGAATCGCCTGATGATGTGACGCTCTTCATTGAACTCCCTGGATTCTATGAATAAGTTCGAGAAGGTCTCCCACATGAAGACCCATCCACCGACAAACAAACCATCCTCCATGATCCGGATTGCCAGCGTGTCCGACTTAAAAGGCCCCATGTAGGCAATGATAAAGAACAAGATCCCAAAGGCAAAGTATTTCATGGCTTCAAGCCGTTCCTTCTGCAGCTTTTTCTCATTTCGAATCTCCATGTAGTCAAAATGGTGTTTAAGGGCACTGACTAAAATCTGCTCTTTCTGTTCATTTTTAAGGGCCGCCGGAATGAAGAACTCAAAGATGATTTCATCACGTTTCGGTATGTCTTCTACCGAATCCCACAAGAAGTCCAGAAATTCATCTTCAATGTCCCTCATTTTGAACGGGGATGGATCCCAGTCATCAAAGACATCATCATAGCTGTCCAGCCAGATCGGAATGATATAGGCGTCCGACGCCTTGTCTCGATAATAATTTTCAATGAGTTTCTTCTTTTTATTCTTCAATTTCATCCGGATCACTCCATTCACTTCCGCAGTCCCTCTTGAAGACCTTTGCCGATGGTCACCTGTCCACCCAGCTCACTTCCTCAATATCTTTTCCATGGCCTTTCCTTTTGCCAATTCATCGATCAGTTTATCCAGGTAACGAGTCTCTCGTACAATGGGATCCTCAATCTCTTCCACTCGAATGCCGCAAATCACACCTTTGATCAAATCCCGGGAAGGATTGAGCCTTGGCGCCTGCGTAAAAAATGTCTCAAAGTCATTTTTTTGTTCTATTTGGGCTTCCAGAGCCTCCATGCTGTAACCAGTCAGCCAGCAGATGATTTCATCCACCTCCGCCTTCGTGCGTCCTTTTCTCTCCGCTTTAGCAATGTACATAGGGTAGACGCTTGCAAAGGTCATTGTATAGATTCGGTTTTTATTCATTCTCCTACCTCGCTTATGGATTTGATGTAAGTACTCAGACTACATTAATTCATACCCACTTGATTTCAGGAGTACCCGCCCGGTCTCAATAAAGGCAAATAAAAGACCACAGCCAACCGACAAAGCCCAAAATGGCTTAACGTCAATTGACAATGGTCAAAAGGGGAACAAATTAATGGCCGGTCGCGATCCCAGCCGTGAACATCTTCGCGTTCACAATCTGCCTCTCGACCTCCGTATAGGAGGTGCCTCCAAAACTTTTCCTGTTGGTGATACAGTTTTCAACACTGAACTGGGACAAATTTTCAAGCTCGACAGGAAACCCTACGAGTTCTAAATCCACTTTCCCAACATCCGAAAAAGTCATACCCCTGCCTTCACAATACTTGACCAGCCGGCCGACAATTTCGTGCGCCTCCCTGAATGGAATTTGATGCATGACCAGGAATTCCGCGAGATCCGTCGCTTCAATAAAGCCTTTTTTCAGGTGCTCTCTCAGCACATCTTCGTTGAACGTCATCTGCTCCAGCATTCTGGCAAAGATAAACAGCGTTCGGTCCAGGGTATGAATACTGTCGAAGAGCGCTTCCTTATCCTCCTGATAATCCTTGTTAAGTGTCAGAAAAGTACCTTTGAGCACCGTCAACAGCGTGACGAGATTTCCAATCGCCCGCCCTGACTTGCCTCTGACAAGTTCTGCAATATCAGGATTTTTCTTCTGAGGCATGATGCTGCTTCCCGTACAGAAACTGTCGTCAATGGTAATGAAATTGAATTCTTGAGAGTTGAAAACAATGATCTCCTCTGCAAATCCGCTTAAATGGGTCATACATAACGCTGCGTTGAACAGGTATTCGGCTATGCCATCCCGGTTCGCGACAGTATCCAGCGCGTTTTCTGAGGTTTCCGAAAAGCCCAGAAGCCTGGTTGTAACCATGCGGTCCGTCGGAAGCGTCGTTCCCGCCATGGCGCAAGCACCGAGCGGATTGACATCCAGCCTTCTCAATGATTCCTGAAACCTCTCCACATCCCGCTTCAGACCTTGAAAATGGGCCATGTAGTAAAATCCCGCTGTAATGGGCTGCGCATGCTGCAAATGCGTAAAACCAGGCATAATCTTATATGCCTCTTCCTCTGCTTTGACCGTAATGACTTCCAGCAAATCTTTAAGATGACTGATAGTCTTCTTCACAGCATCCCGCAAAAACAGCGTTTCGTCCACGACATTCTGATCATTTCGACTTCTGGCAGTATGCAGATACTTGCCGGCTTCCCCGATCTCTTTTATGAGTTCCTTCTCAATGATCATCATAATGTCCTCATCAAGAAAACTGAATTCAACCTCATTGTGGTCCAATTTATTCTGAACAACAGCCAGACCGCGAAGAATTTCCTCGCAGATGTCATGGCTCACTATGCCTTGCTCTGCCAGCATCCTGACGTGAGCTTTACTCCCCATAATACTGTATCGGTAAAGATTGTGATCGAAGCTGATGGATTCGTTATAGTCCGCGGTAAAGTGCTCCATCTGCTTTGAGAACCGTCCACCCCAAAGGTTAGACATGCAGAACGCCTCCTAGTCCGGTGTCTTCCTCTGCCTGGTTACTATGACAAATAGATTCTGTTTACTCACGGCTGATGGCCACAAGCGGATCGACATATGGGATCCCATGCTTATCCGCTGTTTCTTTTAGTGTCAGCATGCCTTTGTAAGTCGTTAGTCCCCGTCTCAAATAAGGGTCTTTCTTAAGTGCCTCCACAATACCGTGATTAGCGATCTCCAGTGCATAAGGCAGCGTTGATGCCGAAAGCATTTGGGACGCCGTCTCAGCAAAGCCGGAAGGTATATTGTCCACAGCGTAATGCAGAATCCCTTCTTCGACATAGACAGGATCATCATGTGACGTGCTTCTGCAGGTTTCAACAGCGCCGGCGTCATCACAAGCCACATCTACAATCATAGCGCCGTGTTTCATCATCTTTAAATCTTCCCGAAAAACCAAATGATCCTTTCGAGTCTTAGGCCACAGGATGCAGTTGATGAGCACATCCGTACGCTTAAGGCAAGTCTCTAAATTTTCCCTGTTCGAATACAACAGTTCTACGTTGACCGGCAATTTAGCCTGTGCATTTTCCATTGCTTTTTTGCTGATCTCCAGCATGGTCACCTTGTTGCCGAATGCCGCGGCAAGTTCCGCAGCCCCAATCCCCGACCATCCACACCCAATTATGGTGATCTCAGGTGTTGCTAAGCCAGCAACTCTATTGAGCAATAGCCCTCTGCCCCCATGAACGCTTTGAGAAAAATGAAGCGCTGCCAAAAAACCACCTTTTCCAGCAAGTATACTCATGGGTGCCAGCATTGGAAATTCACCGCGCTCATCATCCACGTCCTCGTAGCACAGTCCGGTTATGCCGCGTTTGAGAAGCTCTTCTGTCATTTCCCTGTGCGCGTTTGAATGCAGATAGGACAGCACGATCTGATTTTCGTGAAGCAGCTCATATTCCGAAGCCTCTATTTCCTTAACCTTGTACAGTATGTCGCAGCTTTCGTACAGCGCCTCTCGAGGCGTTATCTGCGCGCCGGCTCTGTTATACGCCTCGTCTGGATAGCCGCTGCCCACACCCGCGCCGGGCTCCACAAGCACAGTATGACCATTTTTCACAAACAGCGCTGCTGCAGAAGGTGTCGCGGCAACACGGCATTCATTCTTTTTAATCTCTTTAGGTATGCCGATGATCATTGTTTCGCTCTCCCGTCTCAAATCAGTCCGTCATGACACCCATGACAGCCTGCCGGTTTATCTGCCATTGACAATATAGCACGCCACAAAATGCTCCGGCGATGTCTCAACAAAGTCAGGGTCGCGCTGCGAACACTCAGGAACCGCGTAGTCACACCGTGAGGCGAACCGACATCCGGGTTTTACATTAACCGGACTGGACACTTCCCCTTTAATCAACTGAAATTCCTTATTTCGCATTCGTATATCAGGCTTTGGAATAGCCGCCAGCAGTGCTTTAGTGTAAGGGTGCTGCGGATTCGCAAATAACTCATCCGAGGTCGCTCTTTCGACGCATTTCCCAAGATACATGACCATGATGTCATCGGAGATATGCTTGACCACGGACAGGTCATGGGTCACGAACATATAGGCCAAGCCGAGCTCATCCTGAATGTCCATTAGAAGGTTCAAGTTTTGCGCTTGTACGGAAACATCCAGCGCCGAAACCGGCTCATCACAAACAATGAATTTCGGATTAAGCGACAATGCCCTGGCAATGCCAATGCGCTGACGGCGCCCACCGTCCAGCTCATGGGGATAAGAGTTTGCGTAGCGTCTGGCCAGACCGACCATGTCCATCAGACCAGCTGCTTTGTTAAAGGTTTCAACCCTGGACTTGTAGAGTTTATGAATAAACATATATTCCGAGATGATTTCTATGACGGATTTTCTTGGATCTATACACGAGTAAGGATCCTGAAAAATGATTTGCATATCCTTGCGTACGGGTCTCATCTTGCTGATTGAGTAGTTTGTTATATCATTTCCTTCAAACAGTATCTGTCCCGACGTCGGCTCAAGTAATTTCAGTATGGTTCTGCCGAGCGTAGATTTCCCGCAGCCGGATTCCCCAACTACTCCCAGGGTTTTTCCTGCATAGATCTTCATATTGATACCATCTACCGCGTGGAGATTCGAACCGCCTTTTAACTTGAAAAGTTTACGCAGCTCAATGGTTTCAAGTAATGGTTTGTTTGGATTTTCATTCAGCATTTAAGTTTACACCTGCCTTTGAATTGCCTGGCGCTTCAGAGAATAAATAACACCTGATCTTGTGGGTCCCCTCTTCATAAACTCCCGGACGCGCTTCCAGGCAGACCTCCATGCGGTGCTCACAGCGCGGAGCGAATACACACCCCATTGGAAGGTTTGTCGGGTCAGGCATAAGACCTGTTATCGGACTAAGACGCTCGGATTTAACGTCCAGATTTGGTATTGAATTAAACAGTCCAACCGTATAGGGGTGATGTTTATCACCTAAAAAAATATCCTCAGCAGTCCCTGCTTCTATAATGATGCCGGAGTACATGACGGCGACATCATCGCAAGTTTGCGCTACGATCCCCAAATCATGTGTGATCATCAACATGGAAGTACCCAGTCTGTCCCGCAGTTCCCGGATCATGGTCAGCACTTGAGCCTGGATCGTGACATCCAGCGCTGTAGTGGGTTCGTCAGCGATCAACAGTTCCGGCTCGCAGGAAAGGGCCATGGCAATGACAACGCGCTGCTTCATCCCGCCTGAAAACTGATGCGGGTAGTCGCCGCTTCGCGACGGCATGATGCCAACCATATTCAGAGTGGCCGCGACGCGTTCTTTGATCTGTTCCTTTGACATATCGGGATTATGCAGCTGAACTGCTTCCGCAATTTGATCGCCCACGGTCAGTACAGGGTTCAAACTTGTCATTGGATCTTGAAACACCATTGAAATTCGGTTGCCCCGTATAGACTGCATGTCGTTCTCGCTTTTTTTAATAATGTCTTCTCCGTCGAAATAAATCTCACCTTGAAGAATCCGGCCGGTGATGGATGGCAAGAGTTTGAGAATCGACAGCGCTGTCGTCGTTTTTCCAGCACCCGTCTCGCCGACAAGACCCAGGGTCTTTCCTTTTCCAATAGTCAGATCCAGACCATTGACAGCTTCAACCACCTCGAGATCCGTTTTGTAAATAACCTTGAGGTCTCGTATTTCAAGTATGTTTTGGGTTTCTGTGTGCGCCATGAATAAACCTCCCGGCTATGATTTCAGATGAGGGTCCAGCGCATCGCGCAGGCCATCTCCCATTAAGTTGATCGAAGCAGCGGTAATAACAATGGCTGCCGACGGAAAAAACATCAGCCATGGTGCCGTACGCATAAATTCGCGCGCCTCGGAAAGCATCAAACCCCATTCAGGCTGCGGAGGCGGCATTCCAAGTCCAAGAAAACTGAGCGTTGACTCATACAGTATAATCTTCGCGACATTTAATGTTGTATTGACAATTATGACGCCGACAGCATTCGGGATGATGTGCGACAAAATAATCCTCGCACTTCCTGATCCGCCCGCACGGGCAGCTTCAACATAATCCTGTTCCGCGAGATTCAGCACCTGAGACCGGACCAATCGCACATAGTTTGTAAAATAGGCTAAAGTGAGCGCAAATAAAAGGTTGGTGAAGTTCGCGCCCAACGCATAGACTACGGCCATGGTAAAGAGAATATCTGGTACAGACATAAAGATATCCAGGCTGCGCATGATAAAACTGTCCACTTTGCCGCCAAAATATCCAGAAATGGCGCCGAGGGCACTGCCCAGAACGGCCGACGAGAAGGTAGCCAGCAGTGCTATGCTCAGCGACGTCCGTCCGCCATGAAGCAGCCTCGCGAAAGCATCCCTACCGTAACCGTCCGTTCCGAAGAAGTGTTCCCACGAAGGCGCAGCTAACTGTTGAGAGAAATCCTGTTTGATCGCTGCTTCATAAGGGATAATAAAATCCGCTGCCAGCAGCATAATAGCTATAATTGAAAATAAGACAAAGCCAATAACCGCGCCCTTGCTTTTACTGAACCTTCTCCAAATTTCTTTGGTTTGGCTGGGACGCTTGAAGCTATCCACTGTCGTGGACTCATACTTTTGAGGGTTCATTTTCAATTCCACGATAGTCTACCCCTTTGTATTGGAATATTTTGCGCGAATGCGAGGATCAACAAACGCATAGATGATGTCCACCAGAAGCATGACCAGTGTGAAACAAATGGAGATCAGGATCGTTCCCGCAATGATGACCGGCTCATCCTTGTAAGCGATGCGGTCTACAATCAGACTTCCAATACCAGGTATCGAAAATATTTTTTCCGCTACAACCGCGCCTGCAATCAAGACGCCCAAGCTCAAGCCAATCTGAGTGACGACCGGAAGCAGTGCATTCCTCAGCGCGTGTTTCCACACTACCGTCCGCTCTGCGGCGCCTTTAGCCCGCGCCGTCCGAACGTAGTCCTGCCGGATCGCTTCCAGCATGGAGGATTTAGTGAAACGCATATTTTGTGCCGCAGGTGGGATGGATATAGCAAGCGCCGGCATTATGTAATGTTCAAATGAGCCAATACCGTAAGACGGCAATAAATTCAACTTCAAAGAGAAGAAATACAAAAATAGAAGCCCGAGTACAAATGAGGGGAATGCCGCCATAAAAAACGCTATCAGGGAAGGGACCGTATCCCAAAGAGAATACTGTTTGACAGCTGCATAGATTCCAAAGGGAATCCCCACTGAGGCGGCTATGAAAACGCCTAAGAACGCTAACTTAAGTGTTTCAAGGAATCTCGGCCAAATCTCATCAAACACCGGTTGTTTTGTCAGATACGAAAATCCAAAATCCTGATCTATAACCATGGCTTTGACATAATTGAAGTACTTGATTGGAAACGGAAGATTGTAACCCAGCGCTGCATTGTAGGCATCTACGTCAGCTTGAAGGGCGCTTGTTCCCAGCATCGCTCGGCCGGGATCTCCGGGTGTGATGCTCATGACGGCATATATAATCAACGTGACGCCCAATATTGTCGGAATAAGAAACAGGAGTCTCTTAATGACATATCTGTACATAATCGAATCTCCTTTATAAAGTATGGCATCCCCCTCATCTCAACCACGGGAATGCCATACTTTTCAATGATAGTGTGTATTTCCTTTGCTGACTACTTTAGATTATTCAACCCATTTAAAATTATAAATGTGGTAGTAAGTAGGGGATAATCCACCCGGATCGAGTTTAGAAGACCACACGATTCCGACCGGATTGTGGTACAGAGGCAGAATAGTTGCAGAATCCATGACCATAGACCAGAGCTCGGTGTAATAGCCAAGGCGTTCCTCGACATCCGCAGTTGAGACACCCAGTGCGACTAACTCTTCGAGTCGCTTATAATCCAACGGGCTCTTGTCATCTGCGTATTTTACTACGTACATGCCTGTAGACTCTGAGTGAACTTGTTGACGGATGTTGTTGAAGTCATAGTTTCCGCTGTCTCCGAAAATACACATGTCATAATCTTGCGCGTAGAGCTTCGGTGTGACCTGCGCTGCTTCTGCAACATAAATCTCGCACTTTAAGCCAACTTCAGCCAGATTTGCCTGGATAACTTGCGTTGCCTTTGCTTTTTCAGCTGTTGCAGCGCCGTAAGTCATCAGAGTGCCCACATCAATACCTTCAGCGATTTGAGCATCCGTAAAACCAGCTTCCTTCAGCATGGACTTAGCTTTTTCAGGATCATAGTCATAAATCTTGAATCCGCCATCCTCATATGAAGGTGATGTTGCCACATATTCATGAGGCATGTATTCATAGGCAGGCGCTCCATAACCGCTGGCAGCAGCTGCATTGATATTGTCTTTGTTGATTGCATAGAATATGGCTTCACGAACTTTTAAATTCCCAAGAATATTGTTGTTCGTTGGAGACAAATAGTTTATTGCCATGAAACGAATGTTGTTGCCTTTGGTGAGGGAGTTGTTTTCACCTGAAGCAGCTACCAGAGATTCCCACTCGGAAAGCGGCGCATCAGCAAGATACTCGATCTCATTGTTTTCGAAGGCAATTACTGCTGCAGCATCGTCAGAAATGACAATATATTCGACGTTCTTAATATTAGGAACACCTTTCCAATAATTTTCGTTAGCTGTTAATTTAACCCCTGAAGCGACATCATATTCAGTGACAATATACGGGCCTGTAGCTGCGGTGTGCGGCACTGTTCCATATTTGTCGCCTTGTTCAGTCACTTCTCTCTCACTTGAGATCTTAATAGACCAGAAAGTGTGGGAAATTGCGGAGTATGGATAATCGAGGGTAAATACAACCGTCTTGTCGTCCACGGCTTCAACGGATTTGATCATGGAGGTGACGTAGTTGAAGCGGGAGTTTTCCATGGCCCGCTTATAGCTAAAGACAACGTCAGAAGCTTTCAGAGGATCGCCATTTTGGAAGGAGGCATCAACCAATGTCACAGTGTAAGTGAGTCCATCCTCACTGATCGCGATCTCCTTTGCAAGCTGATTCTGATATCCGCCAGCAGCTTCGTCAATGGTATAGAGACCTTCGAAAACCTGTACCCACATGATCTGCATGTCGAAGGTATTGGTTGTGGCTTCCCAATCGGTTGACTGGAGTGAAGCTGTCTTCCTGATCGTCAGAATCTCCTCATCAGGATTCACAGCCGGAGTTTCTGTTCCGCCTGGTTCCTCACTTGGCTCAGGTGTCTGACCGCAGCCTGTCAAAACGGACATCAGCATCAGGAACATAAGTAAAAGTGATAGTAAGCGCTTTTTGTTCATTTGTTTTCCCCCTTTAATTATGATCAACATCCATGATGGTTATCATCATGATGTTAATTCAAACAGTAATACGCTTAAGACAAATAACGCTAAAAAACATAAAATTCTGTCTTTTTCACCTATTGAGAGTCTCTTTTGAGGAAGGCTGTCATACAGTGCACTGAACCTTTGCCCTTATTGAGCTCTGACAAATCCAACACATCTACTTTGACCCCGGCTTTTTCGAGCAGCTCAACCGTTCTCGGAGAACCGACACTCGTCACGACATGACCGGGCTCAATGGCGACAAAGTTGACAGAGTAACCGTATTTCGCCTCTGTATGAGAAGGTGTTTCTATGATTTGATACCCTTTTTTCTTGAGGGTATCCACGACCATGTAAGGTACCTGGCTGGCATGGATCACCGCCACTTCCGGGGATGCCAAATTCAGAAGTCCGTCAATGTGGGCATGTCCGTACGGGATCTGCATTGTGATAATCTCTTTAACGCCCTGGCGCCTGAGTTCATATTCCATTTGGTCATACCCTTCGCGATTGGCACGGACGCTAAGTGAAAGGATGCAGGTCTCACGGTCAACCCACATGGCGTTGGCACCTTCAAAGATGCCTCGGCCGGAAATTGTCCTGACTATAGGTACCCCAATTCTTCCAAGTGCCTCAGAGACGTAGCGCTCTTCACCCCGCCGTTCTGCCATGGCTAACCTGCAGACAATTGCGCCTTCAGGTGTCATGAACAATTTGTCGCGGCAAAATACTGCATTTGGCCTGTCCTCGCGAACCTTTTCAGTGTAATGGACAGTAACGCCTTGGGCACGGTAGTATTCTGCAAGTGTATCATGCTGCTCTTGAAACTTCTTTGGATCCACCGGTTCCCTAAAACGGACCTTGTCGTAGTCAAAGCTGCTGAGCTCATTTCCCGGTCTGTGCAATAAAACTGCCCGAAGCCGATTGTACTCCGAAGCGCAGCCCCAGTCTCCACCCCAGTAATTCACCATGTCTTCCTCAGAACTGGTTTCCAGAGCGAACCAGCGTTCGCCCCTGATGGCCTGAAGATCCGGCAGCGGCTTTCCCTCTTTGATGAGTTGATCGAAATCCAAAATACCGTCGCTCATAACAGCCTCCTCATTATTTTTTCATTAGCTGCGTTAGATCTCTATGAAATTTTTCGATCTGGAGCTTGTTGCATTTGGGGCGTAATCCAACTTCCTATCTTGTATTCCCAGAAGTTTCTCAGGCTGAATCCAAGGCTTTCCTTGAATTGCAGAAGTTTCTTCGTGTGTCAGATAGCCTTTATAGGCAGTGAGGCTCCTCCGATAGTAGCCATCCGCCACACATGTTTCTTCGACACCATTGTTCAAAATGCTGAGAATTAATGGCAGCATGATGGCAGCATAAGAGACAGAGGTACTGTAGGCAACAGCGCCGGGGATATTAGACACACAATAATGAACTATACCATTCTCAACATAACGAGGATTGTCATGATGGGTCTCATGGCTGCTCTCAATAGCGCCCGGATCATCATTGCTGATGTCAACCAATACAGAGCCTGGCTCCATGAGCTTCAGCATCTCTCTTGTAATGAGGAAATCTTTTCGCTGTTTAGGCCATTTAACGCAGTTCAAAACCATGTCGGTCTGAGGCAAGACAGATGCAATAGTTTCTTGATTACAGAACATGGTATTTATTTTTCCATTGTATTTCGCGGAGGTGGAACGAAGGACGCCAACATTAATATCCATGACCGTGCAATTGGCGCCCAGGGCGTACAAGACCTCCAGCGCGCCCTGTCCAACGATTCCGGCGCCCATGATAAGAACATTCATACCAGGCGCTCCTACAAATCCGCCGACATATTTGCCTTTGCCGCCATTGATGGTAAGCATGGATTCCAATCCAAATAAGGCGCCTTGTTTTCCCGCTGCTTCACAATTTGGCGAACCATAGCGGTGGGAATCCTCAGCCGTGAAAGCGATACATCCGCTTTTCAGGATCGCGTCCACTTCTTCAGGGTGTCCCGCAGGATGAATGCAGCCCAGAAGGATTTGATCTTTTCTGATCAAATCAAATTCGACTGGCTCAAATTCTTTGACTTTTGCCACCATATCACAGCGTCGATACATCTCTTCCATGGTGTCGACAATCTCAGCACCTGCGTCGCGATATTGATCATCTGTAAAATTCGACCCTAAACCGCAGTTTTTTTGAGCCAGAACCTGATGTCCGGATGCAACTATGCTGCGAACTTCCATTGGGGTGCAGATGACTCTGTTTTCACCTTCCTTTATATCTTTAAGAATGCCGAATATCATAATAACCCTCCTGCGTTTTGAGTGATAAATCAACAATAAACTGATGGTTTTATATTTTCAGATAATTTAACGACGTTTATAGATAAAGCAATTATCATGCCATACAATAATACGCGTTTTTTTGATGTTTTTTGTATTTTTTAGGTTTATATGGCTTTTATTAAACCTAATAAACCTAAAACCAGCTTTCATCCCGTAGGTGTTCCGGAAGCCTTCGACAGATATCACAGAAAGTATGATCACGCAGAAGTATAAGACTTTCGTGCATGCGGGCAGAGGCTTTCCAAAAAATTAAAGCGCGTTCCCAGCGAGGGACGCGCTTTTAAGCGTAGTCGATCTATTAATCTCTTGTTCAGGATCTCGAGGAAAACTTCAGGATACCTATGTCCTTCAGCAAGTCAACGCCGGCCAGCGTGATCCGGCTGCCGCCCCTGCCCTTCGCAGATTTTATGTATCCCATTTCATTTAAAATTCTCAAGCCGTTTCGAATTTCTGTTTCAGTAAAGTCATAACCCTGCTGTGTCAGAATTTCTTCAAGCTTGATTCGCCCCCACTTCTGGCGCTTATCCTGCTCCGTACTGAGTGCGGTTAAAATTCCTTCAAACATTTCAAACTTCTTTCCTTCTCTCAGGAGAAACAACATATTGCTTTGATGCTTCTCAACAACTGGTTTGACAGAATAATTGACTTCCGATACTTCTTTTTGCAGTGTAATATAGTCAGGCAAGTCCTCTCTGTCAATAAAACTCTTAACTTGGCTGCACAAAAATTCCGAGGCATTCCGAAGCTCACGAACATTACCGGGCCAATCATAATTACAAAGCATCTCCATAGCTTTGGGTGAATACTTCCATTCTCCGCACATTGCCCTCATAAAATGATCCAACAATACTGGTATATCCTCTTTACGCTCTCTCAAACTAGGCGTTTCCAAAGGTAATACATTCAGCCGGTAATACAGGTCTTCCCTCATCTTTTTCTCTTGAATCATTTCCTTAAGATTTCTATTTGTAGCAGCGATCACACGCGTATCAACGTCAATCAACTTAATTGATCCAATTCTGGCGACTTTCTTTTCTTCTAATACACGAAGCAGTTTACTTTGAAGTGCCATTGGCATTTCTCCAATTTCATCCAGGAAAATTGTGCCCTTATGTGCAATTTCAAACAGTCCCGCTTTTCCGCCCTTCTTTGCCCCTGTAAAGGCGCCCTCTTCATATCCGAACATTTCACTTTCCAATAGATTCTCAGGGATCGCCGAGCAGTTCAGAGCCACAAAGCTATATTTGCTTCTATGTGATGCATTATGAATGCTTTGAGCAAAGACTTCTTTCCCGGTGCCGCTCTCACCGGTGATCAGTACCGCAGCATCAGATTTGGCTATACGCATTGCGCTCTCTATGCATTCTTTGATTTTGACACTTTCTCCTTTGATATCACTGAAGACGTACTTCGCCTCATGGCGACTCCCTGAGATCCTTGAACGGATTGAATGCTGTCTGTCCTCAAGCTCTTCGAAATTCCTCAAAGTAATAATATTTCCCCGTTTTAATTTGTCCGAATAAATTGTCGAAACCTTGATGACCAGATTCACACCGTCAATGGTGACGATTTTTTCAGTAGTCTTCTGCGGCATGGTGTCGTCACCCAGTTTCAACTCAGGCAGAATATCCGCTATGGCAAATCCTTCAATAATTCCGGATTTGTTTTTGAGCATGTTTTTCGCTTTCTGATTTGCCAGGTAGATTTGGCTCGTCAGATCCGTGAGAATGATACCATCCTCCATTAGTTCTATCAGTGCTTTGATCTGATCCAGAAGGTTCTCGTTTTCCCCCAGCAGTTTGGCAATGCCTCCGGAAGTCAGTACGACATCATTTTTTGCTTTTCTGGCTTCATCAGAATTGAAAATGCCGTCAATTTCCATCTTTTCAGCGAGTTCAATCACACTTTCGATATCCAGTACACGTTCCCCAAAATTTATGACTCGTTCCATGCCCGGAGGCATCATCTGCATTTCATTCGGTGTTATAGCAATCACAATGCTTTTATCTCTCGTATCTTCATCCCCATAGTAGGGGACCAAATCGAGATTTTTATATCCGGCTTCATAGATTTGGGTAATGACCTCCATACACTTTCTATAGTCGATATTGACCAAGAGTATTTTTTCACTTGCCGGCAGATCCTTAAGCATATCAATCTGTTCTCTGCTCAAAGTAAACCGCAGTGCTTGAAGCACAGAGGACTCTCTTATCTTCTCGTAGACTTTCTTAAAAACCGTGAAGCCTGAGATTGCAATGTATTTTTCGCGGATATAGTCCATGCGATCAATCTCTCTTGCCGAATAGGCATTAAATTTCGCCTGATTCCCAAGATACACTTCAAGGCACCCTTTAATGAAATCCGCATAGCTCTGCTCAAACGCAATGACTGCGACCTCTTTCATCTCACACAGTTTCCTTTCTCCAACACACTGACGTTGTTTTGACAGTCGCACAATTCCGACTATTCATACTTCAATTTTGAATGAAAATTCCTGTTTGGTCAAGGCAGATGTTATTCAGCCCGTTATCCGCATGTCAGAAAACACCAATTGTATTTAACACCATTTGAGTTTTAATTATCCAGATAGATTCTTGGATCAAACCCCGTCCATTCAATCATTTTAAGGATTCTTGGATTAATGTT
>Ga0302240_1000679_pt1 | contig 32506 bp, 32 predicted proteins | sample AAG_UR_His_MG_FD_193538 | JGI IMG/M metagenome (GOLD analysis project Ga0302240, IMG submission 193538) | Enriched activated sludge microbial communities from anaerobic digester in WTTP, New Holstein, Wisconsin, United States - AAG_UR_His | ecosystem: Engineered > Bioreactor > Anaerobic >... | reverse complement strand
GACCCTATAATTAATGTTAATGGGTGACTCGAGCTAAAAATCAATTTTCTCGAAAGCAAGTTATTGCAAATAGCGCGCAAAAAGGCTGCCGCAAAACTAAATTTACTAGTTTTGCAACAGCCCCTTCTTCTTTTTTCTACCATTCGATTATGACGCTCTTGAATTCGTGCTCGCAGCAACTGCATCCTTCAATTTTCTGTTCTCTTTTGTAATTTCAAGAACCGTATGGTCAACGGCATTCATATGGCAGATCAAATCGACAATTTTATTGGAGTAACCCCATTCATTGTCATACCAGGAAACCAATTTGACAAAGTGCTCGTTCAGGCTGATACCTGCGTTGGCATCAAAGACAGATACACGGGATTCACCGAGAAAATCCGTTGAGACAACAGCGTCTTCCGTGTAACCGAGGATCCCCTTCAGTTCGTTTTCTGACGCGCTTTTAACGACTCGTTTGATTTCCTCATAAGTCGCCGGCTTCTCAAGTCGGCAGGTCAGGTCTACCACAGAAACGTTGACCGTAGGCACCCTGAAGGACATGCCTGTCAATTTGCCTTTCAGTTCGGGAATGACTTCCCCAACCGCTTTGGCAGCGCCTGTTGAGGATGGGATGATATTCGACGCGGCAGCTCTGCCGCCTCTCCAGTCTTTTTTGGATGGACCATCGACCGTCTTTTGGGTTGCCGTTGTCGCGTGCACCGTCGTCATCAAGCCTTCCACAATGCCAAAATGCTCATGTATGACTTTGGCAAGGGGTGCGAGGCAGTTTGTGGTGCAGGAAGCATTGGACACAATGTCCATTTCCGGCCTGTAGTGATCAGAGTTTACACCCATAACAAACATGGGCGCATCTTTGGATGGCGCGCTGATGATGACCTTCTTGGCGCCAGCTTCCAAATGAGCCTTCGCGGCTTCCTGAGTCGTGAAAACACCGGTGGACTCAACAATGTATGCCGCACCGCAGGATTTCCACGGAATGTCCTTAGGATCTTTGGCTTCGAAGATCTTGATTTCTTTGCCGTTGACAAAAAGTTTGCCCGCTTCGGCAGTCACCTCGCCGTCAAACTTTCCATGGACCGAATCATACTTCAGCATATAAGCCATGTACTCGGCGTCCACAAAGGGATCGTTGATCCCCACCACTTCGACGTTATCATATGCTATAGACGCTCTCAGAACAAGTCTTCCAATTCGTCCGAATCCGTTGATTCCAATTTTAATCATACTAAACACTCCTTCTGCATACTCTATGCAATTGATTTTATGATCACTTCTATAATTCCAATTTAGCAGGTGTTTCGATTTTTGTCCAGCGGGACTTTATACGTCCACCAAAATGTAAATCTAAGCTGTATCCATTGAAATGTCTGACGTTGGAACTTGTGACAATCGGCAAAAGAATTTTTGATTTTAAAAAAACAAAATATATTTGACTTGACGCCCGGTGAACTTTTCGCTACACTACTTTTAGCAAAGGTTTCAGACAAGTGAATCAACGTATTCAGGTGCCCAACTACTTGGGAGAATAGGGAATCAGGTGAGAGTCCTGAGCGATCCCGTCACTGTAAATGGCGAGTGCCCTCAGCATGCCACCTCCGCTGTTTTGCGGTTTGGGAAGGCGAGGCAGCACAATGACCCTTAGCCAGGAGACCTGCCTGAAATACTGTATGTTCTTTGTGTTCATAGAGAACAGTAGGGATTGGATGATGGTAAAGTCCGCGGTTTAATAGCCGCGGGCTTTTTTGTTTTTGTTTTCTCTGCCCTCAAATGCCATCTGTAGCCTTGCAAAACAAAATTTGAATGAGGTGTAAATCGTATGCAAAACAATCTCAAAAGAATCGTCCTGCTCTCCCTATTCATTGCCCTATGCTTTATTGGCTCAGTCATCAAACTGCCAAGCCCTACCGGCACCGTGGCCTTTGATTCCATGCCGGCCTTTCTGGCAGCCTCACTTCTTGGTCCTATTCCCGGTGCAGTTATTGGACTTTTGGGCCATCTTATGACTGCGGCCAGCGCAGGTTTTCCACTGACGCTGCCTATCCACCTCCTGATTGGCGTTCAAATGGCCGTCATTTGCTGGGTTTACGGGCTCCTGTTCAGAAAAGTCAGCCGTTATCTCGCGGTTGTGATTGCCACACTTCTCAACGGCGTTGCCTCGCCTGCCATGCTGATGCTGCTCCCTGGCTTTGGCATGGGCTTTTTCGCTGCCATGGTGCTGCCACTGACTGTTGGCAGCCTGATCAATGTCATTGTGGCCTTCATGGTCCATCTTGCCTTGGAAAAATCAAACGCGCTTAAAAAGGCTGGGGCGATTGTTAGTGACCAAAAAATATAGGGATTTGGATCTGCATCCAATCAGCCGGGACATGTTTTTGGCAATCGCCTGTGATTCCTGCGGCGGTATTGGATTAAAGCCCCTTGATAAGGTTAAAGCCGCGCCACAGGTCGTGGCGCGGCTGACAACCCGAGTTGTCCTGATGGAAGTGCTATCCTCCGGGGCCATTCCCGCAGCCCTGACTGCTGCCATCTGCTGCGAGCCAGACCCTACCGGAGAAGCCCTATTGGAAGGCATTCGCGAGTCCATGGCAGAAGCGGGTTACCCGGATCTTCCGCTGACCATCAGTACAGAAAAAAATGTCCCCACCGAGCAAACCGCCCTGGGCATGACGGCAATTGGGATGCTTCAAAACAGAACCCTTGAGCAGCGAAAGTCCAGGCCAGGATGCCATGTCTTTATCGCCGGGATCCCCAAAGTCGGTCAGGAGTTGGCAGATGACGAAAGTCAGATCGCGGATTTCTCTACACTGAGTCAGCTGCTGGATTCTCCGGAAGTCATCGAAATCTGGCCTGTAGGCTCAAGGGGTATTTTCGCAGAAGGCTGTGATTTGGCGACGGCGGCAGGCGGCACGCTGGCGCTTAACCACGGCGCCGAAGCACTGGTAGATCTCCACAAGTCTGCCGGCACCTGCACGACGCTTTTGTTTACCTCAGATCAGGCCACGCTGGATTTGACTCGGTTTAATGTACCGTGTTTTGCTATTGGCTCTGTTGCGGTTTAGGAATCATTATTTAAAATTGTTCCAATTGTTTCACTAATTCCTCTGGTTTCATTGGTTCCCTGGGTCCCTGCTTAGCCGACGAAACCCGCTAAGTCGTCACCGCCATTCTATGCACTACCCTGCGGACGTCACCTGAACCTCTGCCAGATAAAAGCGGGACAATATTCGTTTCAAAACCAAAAGCCGCCAGATCGCTCAAACTAACGAGTTCTCTGACGGCTTTTTCAAATCCTTTTTTTGAAACTCCAACACAAAAGCAAGATTTCAACGATAAAGCAAAGCATTGCAAATCGCAGCCGCTATATTGCTGCCGCCTTTTCGCCCTCTGGCCACAATATGTGGAATTTCCAGTGCCATGATTTGATCCTTGGATTCAACGACATTGACGAACCCGACAGGGGCAGCAATTATGCCCACCGGCATAATCCTGCCTTCTTCAATAAGTTCTTTCAGACGGATCAGAGCCGTTGGCGCATTGCCGACAGCAATAATTACCGGTTTTTTTAGGTCGCAAGCTTTTTCCATGCACACAGCCGCTCTGGTGACACCTCGGTCAGCCGCATCCCTAGCTACGTCCTCGTCAGCCATAAAACAATGGACCTGACCACCATACTGCCCAAGCTTGCTCTTGTTAATTCCAGCCTGTGCCATCATAGTGTCTGTCACAATGTCCGCGCCCTGTAGCATCGCTTCCGCCAGCCGCCTGGTTGCCCCACTTGAAAAATGCAGGTTATCCGCATAATCAAAGTCTGCGGAGGTATGAATACATCTTTTTATGACTGCTTCATTTTCGGGATCGAGAACTCTTTCACCCAGAATCTCCCCAATGATTTCAAAACTCCGGGTTTCTATTTCCGCAGGTTTTACAATTTCTATCTTCATGTGCCACCACTCCAATCCGGTGCGTACCGCGACAATCGGCTAACCACGTTTTTATGCGTCCTGTTTTCAGTCCTGCCCCAAACCTTCATCCAGGACCTTATAAATGAAATCCATGTCGAGGGACGCTCTCAAATGTTCGGCCAACAAGTTGTATTGTCTGTCTTTAAACGCATTGATCTCCGAAAGTCCCCCACGCTCAAAGCCAAGGGCATCAAACGCAGGCTCAATGCCTTTGTTCAGAAGGAGCGCGCGGACCATCTCATGGGTTATTGGCGCAGCGTCAAACAGGCCATGGACATAACTGCCATAGATATTTTGATCATGGACAACCGGAAGGCTACCTGTCGTCACACCCATATGAATCTCGTAGCCTTCGTAATCCATCCCCGAGATCCCAGAAAATATGCCTCCCACCTCAGAAATCCTTCCTTTTACTTGCTTTTGAACTTTCTGAGCCTCAAAAACGGTCTCTGCTTCGAGGAGACCCAGACCCGCCATTTCACCCCCGTGCTCCACGGCATACGGATCCGACAGGGTCAGGCCCAGCATCTGATAGCCCCCGCAGATGCCCATCACCGGCGCGCCGGAAGCCGCATGAGCCAGAATCGCTGACTCGAAGCCGGAGCGCCGCAGCCACACAAGATCCGCCATGGTATTCTTTGAACCCGGAATCAGGATCAGATCCGGCTGCCCCAGCTCGGAAATACTTCCAACATACCGCAGCGTGACTTGATCAAATCTCTCAAAGGGGTTGAAATCCGTAAAGTTTGAAATTCTCGGGAGCCGGATCACCGCAATGTCCACTTGGTCCGCCTGGCTTCCGCGGGTCTCAAACCGCGTCGTCAGGCTGTCCTCATCGTCCAGTTCAAAAAACTTGAACGGTATGACGCCAGCCACCGGCACACCCGTAATGCCCTCAAGCATTTTCAATCCCGGTTCAAGGATAGTCCGGTCCCCTCTGAATTTGTTTATGATGGTCCCCTTCACCATGGACCGCTCCTCTTCCTCCAGAAGCTGCATGGTCCCTGCCAGGGAAGCGAACACACCGCCCCGGTCAATGTCGCCCACGATCAGCACTGGCGCCCCGGCCATCTTCGCCATCCCCATATTGACAATGTCCTGGGATTTCATATTGATTTCCGCAGGGCTTCCCGCCCCTTCAATGACTATGACATCATATTCCGCTGCAAGACTTTCGAAGGCATTCATGATCTCAGGCACCAGTGTCCTTTTCATGGAAAAATATGCTGAGGCGCTCATATTCCCGAGGACCTCCCCGTTGACGACCACCTGTGAGCCCTGATCGCTGGTCGGCTTGAGTAAAATTGGGTTCATTCGCGCGTCCGGCTCAATCCCGCAGGCTTCTGCCTGCATAACCTGGGCTCTGCCCATTTCGTGACCTTTTGCTGTGATGAAAGAATTCAGGGCCATATTCTGTGATTTGAACGGCGCAACCTTATAGCCATCCTGAGCCAGAATGCGGCACAGCCCGGCAGTCACCAAGCTCTTACCGGCATTGGAAGCCGTCCCCTGTATCATAATTGCCTTTGCCACTGCACCCACTCCAGTTCATTTTTTTGCCGATGGTCACCCATCCACACACTCACCCATCATCACGTAAATTGGATTCTGCGCCTTCATCATATGGTACCTTCCAACTGCTTCAACCTCCGTCACTGCCAGGCACTGAATCTGACTTCGAAAATTGTGCCTCTCGAAGGATTGAAGTGTTTCCTGAAGTGTCTCAAGGGTTATTGCATTGACAACGATCCGCGCTCTGGGATTCTTACTGAGTACAGCATCCATCACCGCGTCGACCTTTCCCCCGGCACCGCCGATAAACACCTTATCCGGTGCCGGCAGGTCCTCCAGACACTCCGGTGCTGTACCTTCAATCAGCTTGATATTGAAAGCGCCCAGTTTCTGCCTGTTTCTGCGGATCAGTTCTATGGCATCCTGTGATTTTTCCACTGCGTAGATAAAACTCTCATGGGCGCGCCTCGCCATGGCCACAGCCACAGATCCCGTTCCCGCCCCAATGTCAAAGACGATTTCCCCGGGCTGAATATCCAGCTTCGCAAGACTGTACTCCCGGACAGCTCCCTTGGTCATGGGCACCGATCCCCGTTCAAAGTCCTCGTCAGAAAGCGTGTTCGTGCGGGAAACGTACTTGGGATTGTTGATCCACAGAACCGAAAGGTTGTCAAACCTGAGGTCTTGTAGTTGATTTGCTTCAGCAGTGATCAGCCTTTCCGCTGCCATAGACAAATTTTCGCCTGCAGTTACCCGCACACTGCCAAGCCCCGACTGCACCAGGTCCGCAATGACATCATGGGCTTTGTGGGCACCGCCGGTCAGGACGAATATATTTTCATGGTAGCTGACATAAGGGATCACCGAACGGTGCCGTCCATGAACACTGACGACTTTGACGCTGCTGTAGTCCTGTTTAAGGCGGGCGGCCAGATACTGCAGACTGCTGATGCCGTTGACCCATTCGACCTGAACGTCCTCCAGGACAGGTTTGAGGGTATTGGACAGACTGTAGAACCCTACGTCTCCCGAGGCCAGGATGGCGACTTTGCTCATACCCATGTGCTCACGGATCTGTGCCTCGATTTCAGAAAGCGTACAGCTCTTTGTGTTGGGATTCAGATACTCAAAGGCTTCGAACAGTCTCTCATTTGTCAGAACAAGGTCTGCTTCCCTGATTTTCCGAAGGGCTTCCTGGGTTAGAAGCGCTTCCGTGCCCGCTCCAATGCCAATCATCTGAACGATCATGGCCTCAGCCCTTTATGCGTTCCGCGAGAATCTCCGCGAGACGCGGGTCTGACCCCAGCGGTTCGGCAATAGTGACAACGATGCCTGATTTTCCCTCAAGGAATTCAGCTATTTCTTCAGGAATATCCTTTCTCAAGTGGACACCCTTGAAAAGGAAATAGGGCACTACTTTTATTTCTGTGACGCCTTGGCTTACCAATGCATTGAGTCCATAAGCAATATTTTTTTCCGAGAATTCCATATAAGCCGTTTCGACAACTTCCTCCACGCGGTCTCTCACGAGATCCACAACCGTGTTGAAAGTCTCCTCTGTCTGTTTTTCCCGGCTTCCATGGGCTAAAATCAATACACCTTTCATGACAATTCCTCCTTAAAGTTTGGAACGCGGACAAGTTTCAGTTTGGGGACGCGGACGGTAACGCTTCTGTAACATTATCCACGTCAAAACGCTTCATCACATCCAGCGTTGCATCAATGTCCGCTTCCGTATGGGCATAGCTGATAAAGAGCGCTTCAAACTGGGCCGGCGCAGTATAGATGCCATTTTGAATCAAATATCTGAAGCGTGCCGCGTATTTTCCGGTGTCACTGGACTTAGCTGAATCATAGTCCCGAACCGGCGCCTGGGTAAAGAATTGAGAGACCAGTGAACCTACATGGTTGACCGTGTACGGACTTTGAGTGCGCAGGCCCGCCGCAAGACGTTTCCCCAAAGTATTTATATGCTCATATATCCCAGGATTGTCGCGAAGCTGCTTCAATGTCGCGATGCCCGCCGCCATAGCCACCGGATTGCCCGAAAGTGTCCCAGCCTGATAAACATTGCCCGACGGTGCGACTCTATTCATAATGTCACGCCGGCCGCCATAAGCGCCAACCGGCAATCCGCCGCCTATGATCTTCCCATAGGTCACCAGATCTGCCTCGACGCCATAATTAGCCATGGCACCGCCCAGCCCCAGCCTAAAGCCGGTAATGACTTCATCGAAGATGAGAAGACAGCCATAGCGGTCGCACAATGCTCTGAGCCCCTCCAGGAAGCCCGCCTCCGGAAGGACCACGCCCATATTGGCTGCCACGGGCTCGACAATCACCGCGGCGACCTCCTCAGGATTGCTTTTAAAGAGCGCTTCCACAGAATTCAAGTCATTGTACCCGGCAATCAGCGTGTCCTGAGCGGTTCCACGAGTCACCCCGCCGCTGTCCGGCGTCCCCAATGTCAGAGCTCCGGATCCGGCCTTGACCAGCATACTGTCTGTATGGCCGTGATAGCAGCCCGCGAATTTAATGATCTTCTCTCTTCCCGTGAAGCCCCTGGCCACTCTGAGCGCACTCATAACCGCCTCAGTGCCGCTGTTGACCATGCGGACCATTTCAAGAGGGCCAACCACAGAGGTCATAAGCTCCGCCATTTCCACTTCAAGTTCTGTAGCAGCGCCAAAACTGAGGCCTCGTCCCATCACACGTGATACGGCGTCGAGAATCACAGGATGCGAATGTCCCAAAATCATGGGACCCCAGGACTGTACATAATCAAGATAGGTCTTTCCTTCAACATCCGTTATTCTCGCACCCTCTGCCGTTTGGATAAATCTCGGCGATCCACCCACCGCGCCAAAAGCACGTACAGGACTGTTGACGCCTCCCGGCATGACCTTGGATGCTCTTTCAAACAAGCTTTCTGAAGTCATATTCATTAGCCTATGTCCCCTTTTCGGATCGCTGAAGCCAGCTCTTTCGCAAAATAAGTAATCAGAATATCAGCGCCTGCTCTAAACATAGAGACTGCGCTTTCGCACATGGCCCCATATTCGTCTATAAGTCCAAGCTTGGCGGCTGCTTTGATCATGGCATATTCTCCGCTGACGTTGTAAGCCGCGACAGGGACATTGACCTCAGAGGAAACCGCCTGGATCACATCCAAATAGGATAGCGCCGGCTTCACAATAAGGAGATCCGCGCCGTCCCTGACATCCATTGCCGCCACCTTGAGCGCCTCCGAAGCGTTGTGCCAGTCCATCTGATAGGTCTTCCGGTCTCCAAAGCCCGGTGCAGAGCCCGCCGCTTCCCTGAACGGCCCGTAAAAGGATGACGCGTACTTCACAGAATAGGACATGATTGGTGTGTGAATTTGCCCATGAGCGTCCAGCTTGCTTCGAATCGCCTTTACTCTGCCATCCATCATATCCGAAGGCGCTACCATGTCCGCACCGGCCAAAGCGTGAGACAGAGCCACCTCCGCCAGGCGTTCCACCGTCGAGTCATTGTCGACATACGTGCCGCTTAGAAGGCCACAATGCCCATGACTTGTATATTCACAGAGGCAGACATCCGTGATTAAGTAAACCGAGTCGCCGAAACGCTGCCGGACCGCTCTGAGCCCCTGCTGGATCACACCCCGGTCGTTCCAGGCTTCGCTGCCGGTGTCATCCTTGCGAAGGGGCAGTCCAAAGAGCAAATACTTGCTGACACCCGCCTCCAGTCCAGCTTCAATCCCCTCGGCCAAGCGATCGGGACTATAGTGAAAATTATTTTCCATGGACTTGATCTCGTCCTTGATATTGACGCCTTCCTTAATAAACAGCGGCTGGATCAGCGCGCTTGAGCTGACCCTGGTCTCTCTTACCAACGTTCTGAGGTTCTCGTTGGCTCTAAGCCTCCTTGGTCTGATGTTCATTTTCTTTCACCGTCTCCTCGCAAATTCGTTCTGCCATGGCATCAATGGTTGCCTCTTTGGCAACGACAATGTCCATGGGGTATTTCGACGCTTCAGCTGCCGTCTGCGCGCCTATACAAAGGGCTTTGACACCTTTGAGCCGCTCTCGAGCATCGGTTACGCAACGTACAAAGCCCTCCACACAGCTGGCGCTGGTAAAGGTCACCCAGTCAAAAGCCTCAAGTTCCATAGCCTGACAAGGCAACGCTTCGGTCTCATAGACAACAAGACTCGTCAACTCAATTTCAGCCGCTTTGAGAAGATCAGGCAAAGCCTGAGACATCACTGCCGCCCCTGCGATCAGAACGCGGTCAGCCGTACCAATCCAGCTCGACGCCAGCATTTCCTCCGCCAACGTTTCTCCGCAAAAGACACTTGGTACAAAATCCGACTTCAAACCACAGGCTTTAAGCGCCGCAGCCGTTTCGTTCCCTACAGCTGCAATACGTTTGCCGTATAGGGCTCTTGCATCCAGCCCCACTCGGTCCATGGCCTCAAAAAAGCTGGATACTCCCGCCGCACTGGTGAAAATCAAAACCGTATACGGGCTGAGGTCAGGCATTTCGAAGGACACCGCCCGTGTTCTGATCGAGGGTGCCAACACAACTTCTGCCCCAAGCGCCCTTAACCGCTCGCTCAGTTTTGAAGCGTTTGCTTTCGGCCGGGTGACCAGAATACGTTTTCCAAGAAGCGGCAGAGCCGAAAACCAGTCAAAGCGCTCTGAGAGCTGACAGACATGGCCCACCACGAACACCGCCGGAGATTTAACCTTGTTCTCTTTCACCGCCAAATCTATCATGGACAAGGTCCCCACCAGCTTGCGCTGACTGCTCAGCGTGCCGTTCTCAACTACGGCACAAGGCATCTCCTGAGACATACCTGCCTGGATCAAACCTGCCGCTATTTCAGGCAGACCCGAAACCGACATCATGAAAATCAGGGTCCCTCCCAGCCGAACCAAAGCGTCATAATCCAGCTTCAGCTCAGCGCCATCCTTCAAATGGCCAGTAATAATATGAAGGGACGCGCTAATCTCCCGGTGTGTTACCGGTATGCCCGCATAGGCTGGCGCTGCAATGGCAGAGGTGATGCCCGGCACCACTTCAAATGGAATGCCGTGTACTCCAAGTCCCTCAAGCTCTTCACCGCCGCGGCCAAAAACAAAGCCGTCTCCGCCTTTAAGCCGCACCACGCGTTTGCCTTCAAGGGCTTTTTCCAACAAAATCTCATTGATCCGTTCCTGAGGCACCACATGGTGACCGACGTTTTTTCCTACATATATTTTCTCTGCTTGCTCAGGGATCTGTTCCAAAATTCCTCCGCCAACCAAACGGTCATAGACGACAACCTCCGCCTGCCTGAGCGCCTGCAAGCCTTTGATGGTCATTAGTCCAGCATCGCCCGGACCTGCTCCGACCAATATGACTTTCCCCGGTTTTGGTTTATCTTCAAACACTCTGAATTCCCCTTTCTTCGGACGGCCTCTGCCAGCCGCACGCCTAGCTGCTCCGCCCTGGACCTGTGATCCCTAAGTGACATAATCCAATAACGTCCTGTAGCCTCATCCACATAGAGTCCCGTGAGCACCAGTTCTCCGCCGCCCCTCATTTCCCCGTACGCGGCCACCGGTGAACTGCAGCCTCCATCCAGAGTCCTGACAAAACTGCGCTCCGCGAGAGAAATATCCCAGGCTTCTTTGTCATGGAATCCCTTCAGAAAAGAAATATCCTCTCCCTTTCGCGCTTGAACGGCAAGAACGCCCTGGCAAGCTGAGGGCAGCATTTCCCAAGTTTCAAAAATACGGCTGACCCGTTCCTCAAGGCCCAGTCTTTTAAGACCTGCATAGGCCAGCACGATCGCTGAATACGCACCGCTATCAAGCTTTTCAAGCCGAGTCAGCACGTTGCCGCGAATGGGCTCAACTCGGCACCCTGGATAAAGACTGCGAATCTGCAGGCTTCTCCTGGTGCTGGAACAGCCTATTGGTTTTGACAAATCCAGCGAAGACACACCTTTAGGCAGAATCAGAACGTCTCTGGGATCCTCGCGCCTTGAAACCGCGACTATCGGCAGAGACGGGTCAATGTCCATAGGCATATCCTTAAAACTGTGAACTGTGAGATCTACCTCACCCGCAGCCAATGCAAGGTCGAGCTCTTTGACGAAGAGCCCTTTGCCGCCAATCTTGTCAAGGGTCCGGTCCTGAATAATATCGCCTGTAGTCTTCATGGTCACGAGCTCCAGCTCTGCGCCCGGCACCCAGCTGCGGATGCCCGCCATGACAATTTCCGACTGGATTACCGCCAGCCGGCTTTCTCTGCTGCCCACTTTAATTTTCATGATTCAAGATCCACCTCAATTTCTTCGCTAATGCCGATACGCCGTGATGCGAATGGCCTTGGCTGCTAAGTCCTATGACAATGCCATCATACTCAACTATTGCTGGAAAATAAAACGCACATTCCTCACGGGCATCCGCGACACTCACAGGGATCCCCAGGGCCTTTGCCTCAATTCCAACACGTCGGTTGACCTCCCTGTCATTCGTGACGGCGAGGACCATGTCCGCACTCTCCAGATCTCCCTCGCTGTACCGCCGAACGCGAAGCGTCAGTCTCTTGCCGCTGCAATGTGCCAGAACAGCGGCATCTGCCTCTGGTGACACCACCGTGATGTCGCAATCGAATTTCAGAAGCGTCTCAATCCTGCGCGCGGCAATTTTCCCGCCACCGACAACCAAAACGCGCTTTCCGCGAAGGTTTACATACATCGGAAAATAAGTCAGATTGCCCTCAGGCGCCCGCGCCTCTTCCCGGTTTGTAATCACCCTGAGCACCTGCTCAAAGGACAGCCCACCGGAATCACTCGGACGGCCCACGAGCACCAATTGAGCCCCAGACGCCTTCGCCGCTGCAAGCTTCTCTTCAAATCCGCCGCTGGCGCCGGAATCTTTAGTCAATAAATAATCACATTTATATTGCCTGAGCATTGCCAGGTTCATTTCTACCGTAAAGGGCCCCTGCATGCAGATCAGATGGCTCCCTTTAAACCCCAGCGCCACTGCGCCTTCCACAGCCTCCGCCAGCGGCAGGATCCTGGCATACACCCGGTTTTCGTAATCCCGGATGCCCGTCAAGTGATGAAGACCTTTGCTGCCGATGGTCGAAAGAACCACCCCCGAACGCCGATCCAGCCATGCGACGGCCTCTTCAATTGTCTCGCAAAGAATCACGCCTTCAGCCTCGGTCGCCGCCCTGCTCAGACGCAGATAAGGAATGCCCGCGGTCTCGCAGGCTGACTTCAGATTTTTGGTGACTTCCACCGCATATGGATGAGTAGCGTCGACTACCATCTCCGGCATGCGCTGCTGAAAAAGGCTGACCATTCCCTCCGCATCGAGGCGGCCGGATTCAACAAAACCCTGCGCCCCTCCTGCAACAAGTTCTTTGCCGTAAGCTGTTGCCACATGGAGATCCGCCTGAATACCAAGGTCCTGAAGCTGCTCAAACAATAGTCTGCCCTCGGTGGTGCCCCCCAAAATCAAGATCCTGCGCTGAGTCATGCGTCCAGCCCTCTGTACCCTCGCGGCGTCACCAGCCGCCCATTTAACTGTTTTGTTTGACTGTTGCCTATGATCACGGTCGTAAACATGTCAACGCTTGCTTCACGCAAATCTTCCAGCCTGCAGAGCACCGCCGATTCGCCTTCCCGGCCAATATTTCTGACATAACCGCATTCCGTCTTAGGCGACTGATGTTCCAAGATGATGTCACAGGCTTTCCTAAGGTAATCCTTGCGCTTCATGCTGGACGGATTGTAGAGACCGATGACAAAGTCTGCCTCCGCGGCCAGTCTCAGCCGCTTTTCAATCTTCTCCCAGGGTGTTAAAAGATCGCTCAGGCTGATGATGGCAAAGTCGTGAATCAAAGGTGCTCCAAGGACTGCGGCACTGGAAACGGCGGCCGTGATGCCGCTGACAACTTCAATGTCGACCTCCGGATGTTCCCTGGCGACCTCCATGACTATACCTGCCATGCCGTAAACCCCAGCGTCACCGCTGCATACCATAGCCACAGTTCTGCCCTCAAGGGCGTGCTCCAGCGCCATGCGGCAACGTGCCACTTCCTGCTTCATTGGGGTTGAAAGGACGGTTTTTCCCTCAATCAGTGCCTTGATCAGCTCGACGTAAAGATCGTAGCCCACAATGATCTCGCTTTCCATCAGCGCTGCATGGGCTGCCTGGGTCATATATTTTTCATCTCCGGGGCCAAGACCCACCACATAGATTTTCTTCATCCGGATATGCGCTCCTTATAGTGATGCCACTTCATCAAGTCACCATGGTATTTATGTATAATGTCTTCCGTCTGCTGAAACTGCAGCTGATTTGATTGCTCAATAGCCCCTTTTGCAATGGTGTCTATGTCATAGAGCTTCACCTGCCGTTGTCGGCCAATCTCCAGGTCAATGTCCCTGGGCACTGCCAGATCAATCATGATTCCAGGCAGCGACGCTATGTCTTTCAACGCCTCAAAGGCAAGGGTGTGATGGGGACTTGCGGTCGCGCTGACTACCGCGTCAAAGGCACTTAGCTTATGGTACCGCTCCCCATAATCAAACGCTGTCACCCCTTCCGGAATTTCATTATCCCTGTATTTATACTGCCGCAGGGTCATAGCGACTTCAAAGCCGTTTTGGGCCAGCGTGTCCGCAACCAGTTTGCCCACCTCGCCGTTCCCTATGACGAGGACACGTCCAGGTCTTTCGATTGCCAGCTCCTGCCTAAGAATTGCCAGCGTCTTCAGTGCTACCGAGTTCTCTGCTTTTGAAAATTTGACTGCGGTCTTGATCCTCTTCGCCGCCGTTATGGCAGTTCTGAAGACCACCTCAAGATAGCTGTCCACGGCTCCGCAGCCTCTGGCAAGTGCCGCTGCCTCTTTGACCTGAGTGATGATTTGGTCTTCTCCCAGAATTTGAGATTCGAGGCCACAAGCCAGCCGACACAGATGCCAGAATACCTCCCGGCCCTTTCGGATTCTGTAGTGCTGCCTTGGCGGAATCACGTCGAAGCTTGCAGCCCTGCACAACTTTAGGAACGGATCACACTCTTTGTGTAGATCCAGTGAGAGGTAAATCTCTGTTCGATTGCAGGTCGAGAGAAGGACGGCGCCACGCACGCCTTCCATCGCCTTCAGGGCATCACAAATGGCTTCCTGTTTAGGCTTAGTAAAAGAAAACCGCTCACGAAAATCAATCCCTGCCATAGAGTGATCCATCCCCGCCATTATGATGTTCAAAATTCGCACCTCCAGTCTTCGATGGCTGCCGCCAGAGTCATGCCCGACTTCTGACGCTTTGTGATGATCAATCGGCGAAACTCGGTGTCTGACACCAAACGAAACTCGGTGCCAGACCTCCACTGATCTCCTTGCGCTGCAGCCATGGCGCTGCGTTCGCAGACGTTGTCTGCGCCAGTGATGCTTTCGACAAACGCGGATCGTTCAAAGGTTCCCTGTACAGCCATTAGCTCCCCGGCACTGAAGGTCTTGAAGGGAATGCCATAGGTCTCGCTGAACCGAAGCAAGCAAGGTTCATTATTCTTTAAATCAATGGAATTTATAGCCGCCACAGCCTTAAGTGAAATGTCATTCTCAGCCAACGTCTCAATGATAAAGCGCTCCAGGTCTTCAAACACCGTTCCTCGCCTGCAGCCAACACCCAAGATGACACACTTGGGCACAATATGCAGGGTTCTCTCAAAAGGCTGCTTCTTCTCATCCAAAGACACACAAATTCCTACCGAACCGCTGAAATAGTTATTGTCAGCCGGGGTCAGACCCGCAGGCAGCTCTCCGCAGATTTCAAAGTCAGAGACCAGGCCCACCGGCTCACCGTCCAGGAGCGCGCCGGAAATGTGCTTGATCCTGTCTATTTCCAAAATCTCACAACCCTGCCTCTGGCTCCAGGTGTCGACGGCAAAAATTCCATGAACGTCCGTTGAGGTTGTGATCACCGGCTCGGCTCCAATCAGGCGCCCAATGTCTCGCGCCAGATTGTTCGCACCGCCCAGATGGCCGGATAGAATGGGAATGACATAGCGTCCTCCTTCATCCAATACGACTACGGCGGGATCCTGCGCCTTGGATTCAAGATAGGGCGCAGTGAGCCTAACGGCTATCCCTATAGCGCCTATGAAAACGAACCCGTCCAAGGACCGGAAATGATCGGCGATGAAAGCCTTCAGCGAGATCTGAGACTTATCCCAGAGGACTAGTTCTGCTTTGTTGGACTGAGAGAGTCCATCAAGCAGATGCTCACCTAAAGCCCGCCCCCGAGCTGTAAAGCTCACAAGACCCAGTCTCACCGCACTGCCTCCCTGAATTCATGGGTAAAACCAGGATCATAGAGTTTTGAGCGCTCATAATCCTGTCCCAGAAAGCCGCCAACAGTGATGAGCGCCATCTTCCGGATACCATTGGCATCCGCGGCTTGCTCCAGCTCGGCGACAGTAGTACGGACCACGCGCTCATCCGGCCAGGTGGCTTTATAGACTATGGCTGCTGGCGAGTCCGGCGCGTAGCCGCCCTGGATCAGGCGCCTGGACAGCTCCCCAAGCATGGTGGTGGTGAGAAATATGACCATAGTCGCGCCGTGAGCGGCCAACTTTGCAATGTCTTCTTTTTCCGGCACCGGGGTTCGCCCTTCCATCCTCGTCAAAATCACAGTCTGACTGACCTCCGGCAAGGTGTATTCCGCCTTGAGAGCCGCCGCTGCGCCTATAAAGGAGCTGACCCCCGGAATGACCTCGTAGTCGAGACCGTGCTGGTCCAGTAAGTCCATCTGCTCGCGAATGGCGCCGTAGAGACACGGATCTCCGGTATGGAGCCTGACAATGTTTTTCCCCAAGTTCAAAGGATCCGCCATTACCGAAATGACCTCTTCCAGCGTCATGCCCGCGCTGTTATAACACTGACAAGACCCTTTGGCACCCTCCAGCAGCGCCGGATTGACCAGAGAGCCGGCATAGATGATAATGTCCGCGGCTTCAATCGCATTTTTTCCCCTGACCGTGATCAGATCCGGCGCGCCGGGACCTGCGCCAACAAAATAAATCATGAGTTTTCCCCTTTCACCAACAGCACGCTGAAGTAGCTGGCATCCTCAGTCCAGGTGCTGAGCGCCTTGTGTACTTTTTCACCCGGCAAACCGCACCGCTCCACCGCCATGGCCTGTCTGCCCTCAAGCAGCGCTTTGACTTTGGCAGCGCTTTTTCCTGACTTCATCAGCACAATACTGCCTTTAAGACCAAGCCCACCCTCCAGATCAGAATAGGACGCCGGCACCACATGCAGCATCTCACTGCCCTCACACAGCGGAACGTTCAGTTTTGCCGCCGCCGCGCAGAAAGAAGTCACACCCGGTATCACCTCTGTGTCATAGCCCATGCCCGAAAGCCGCTGATGCACATAGAGTGCGGTGGAATAGATGGTAGGATCACCCAGGGTCAGGAAACCCACATTTTCTCCCGCCTCAAGATAGGCCGCCAGTATCGTCGCCGCTCGTTGATGGCTGGCTTCCAAAAGATCTTTGTCCCGCGTCATTGGCATGTCACAGCAGACAATCCGCTGATCTTCCAAATGCGCTTTCACTATGCCAAGCACTACATTTTCCGACGCGCCGCTGTCCGGCACCGCTATCACCTTACAGGTCTTAAGGGTTTCAACGGCTTTCAGCGTCAGAAGTCCCGGATCTCCCGGGCCGGTGCCAATGCTGTAAAACCTGCCTTTTTTTTCAGTCATTCCATATGCCCCATTTCTTTAAGTCTTCTCGAAGTCTTTCCGAAGTCTTCCCGAAGTCTTCCCGCCAGCGCCTGAGCGCCGTCCGTCTCTCCAATCACCACGTCCTGGGCAGAAAACAGGATGACCTCCACCTTCATGGCCCCACGGGTCCGGTAATTCAATTGAAAACAGATCCGCTCCATGACTGAGTCGAAGACAGCCTCAGTCAGTTTCGCCGCGTCAAGGACTTCAACAGCCTCATCCGTTGTACCGCAAGCCATGATCTGACGGACCAGCGAAGGCGGCGCCCCCGCCATGGCGCTGTGCACGCCCAGGATCTCCATCCGGCCATCTGCCATAGACGAATGGGTTTGCATAATCCCCGCTGCCAGCTTCACGAGCTTGCCCACATGCCCCACTAGTAAAATCTCTTTAAAGCCTTTATAAACCAGGTAATCCAGAGTTTCGCCTATGTAATTCGAGCACTTCACGCCGGTTTCCAGATCGATCTTCAAAACCTCTCTGCAGTAGTCCCTGCCGTAATTGCCCGGCGAAATCAAAGCGACCTCGGGATGTTGATGAGATGCCTTGTCTATCAGCACCTTTATAGTGTCGATCAGCGCCTGCTCGCTCATAGGCTCCACAATGCCCGTAGTCCCCAGGATGGAAATACCGCCTTGAATGCCCAAACGGCCATTAAAGGTCTTCTTCGCTATCTCCTCGCCATTCAGAGCCGAAATCTCAACTATCAAACCGCGGTCACCCTCAATACCATGCCGGGCCGCCACCGCCTCCACATGCTGCAAAATCATTTTCTTTGGCACAGGATTGATCGCCGGCTCCCCCACCGCGCAAGGCAGACCTCTGGCCGTCACCACACCTACGCCTGGACCGCCTGTAATAGCGACGTCCGCAGTACCCGCAGCTCCCCCAGACTTAAACCGAACCTCCGCCACAATCTCCATGCCATGGGTGACATCCGGATCATCCCCTGCGTCTTTGCAAATCCCGCAGCGGGCAAAGTCCGGCATCACCTCAGGATGCACTGTCTCAAGCTCAATCTCCTCGCCGGCGGGCAATGTGACACGCACCTTATCCACCCGCTTACCGCTAAGCAGCATTTCCGCCGCAGCCGCCGCAGCCGCCGTGGCACAGGTCCCTGTGGTATACCCATATCGAAGGGCTTTTCCACGCTTCACCACAATACCAAAATCAGTTGTCATCCGCGCCTCACCCACTTCAAAAAGCTTTTTCGGGCTTGGCCGATGGTCGCCGCGCCCACCTCAAGTTCCAGCCCATCCTTGTCTCTTAAAATCTCCATGAGGTGGGCAATCCTGGGCAATCTCAAATCATGCATTCTGAGTTGATCCGGCGCTTTAAAAATCTCGCTGCTCGTCCCCCGCATCACGACCTTGCCTTGATCCATCACGAAGACCTTGTCACAGTACAGGGGCACCAGATCGATCTCGTGGGTGGACAAGATGACAGTCACGCGCTGTTGCTTCCTGAGGTGTAAAAGCAGCGACAAGATATCGCTGACCCCTTTTGGATCCAGCCCCGCCGTCGGCTCATCCAAAATGATGACCTCCGGCTCCATAGCCAGTACCCCCGCGATCGCCACCCGCTTTTTTTGTCCAAAGCTGAGGGCATGGGTTGGCGCGTCAGCATATTCCAAAACACCCACCTGCGCCATGACAGCTTCCACCCGCTGGGTCGCTTCCGCCTGAGATAAACCTAAATTCAACAGCCCAAATGCAATATCGCTTCGCACGTCCGTCGAAAACAACTGGTCGTCCGGATTTTGAAACACTATACCGACCCGCTTTCGGTGCGCCATCATAGCGCTGCCCCCATAGGAGATCGCCTGGCCTCTGTAAAGCACATCACCCGCACTCGGCCTCAGCACCCCGTTGAGGTTCAGGAATAAGGTCGATTTTCCGGAACCGTTCCCGCCCAAAATTGCGGTGGTTTGGCCTTCTTCAATCTCCAGATCCACCGCGTCCAGTGCTTTTTGCCGATGGTCATAGGCATAAGTCAGATTTCGAGTTTCCAATATGACGCTCAAACGAGCCCACTCCTTTCAAGCCATACCGTCGCACCTGCCAGCAAGGCCATTGCCGCGGCACCCCAAACAAGTGCGCCGCCCGACTCGTACTGCTTCTCAAGCTGCTGAAAGTCGCCGCTGTAACCACGGGACTCCAGCGCGTCATGAACCCTGTCGCATTTGATATAGACCCTCAAAAATAAGCTTGCGATCAGCTGTCCCGCTGAATGAACAGACCGTTCAAAGGTGACATAACCCAGTCGTGAAGTCTGGGCGGTTTTCATGGTTCTGAGCTCCGTCAAGAAGACGAAAATATAACGGTGCATCAACGACATCAGGGCGATCAGCAATGTCGGCATTTTAAATTCCTTCAGCGCCCAAAAAAGGTCGGACATGGGGGTTGTCAGCAGAATGAAGTACATGCCGCTGACGGCTGCGAGGCTGCGTAGGGTGGTATCGAAACCATCGGCAAAAGCTTCTGGGTCTATGCCAATAATCCTGCCGAACATAGACCCGCCAATGATTAGCGAAGTCCCTTCAGCATGAGCCTGCAGCATTAGCGGAAGGACAGCCATGGCAAGAAATCCGAGAGGCAGGGCCAGCAATTTGAGGTAGGCGCTGACACGCAGTTCCGTGCTGCGAAGCGTTAAGGTCCCTATGATAAAAATCATTATGAAACTAAACTCAGCATGATCCGCCAACAGCGGGGTCACGGTAGCGCAGAAGCCAAACAGCAGCTTTGACTTTGGATTCACCCTTGCAATTCGGGCTCTGAGCACTGCATCATCCCTGCTGAGCACGACTGTCAACCTCTTTCTTGCCGGCAGTCATCCTGCCCAGGATAAACCCTAATGCACCTGCGCCAATAGCGGCCTGCAGGCTGAACACCAAAGACTCCACTTCGCCGCTGGGAAGTTCAATCAGAGGCTCGAACCAAGGCACATATTCCGGATCAATGGCCATAACCGCCTCTTCAGCCATGCCATCAGCCCCCGAGAACTCGGCATTTTTTAAAACTATGACGGGTACAGCCGCGAGTAATAGGGTCAACGCAATAAAAATCAGATTTTTTTTCAACATGCTGCCGTGCTCCTTTCGCTTTTACGCTATGACTTTAAGCGCTTTGAGCGCTTCGCCGTTATATTTTTCAAGGACGCTGAAAACAACTACGGTTACCAGTCCTTCACTGATGGCCAGAGGAATCTGTGTCAATGCGAAAATGCCAAGAAATTTGAACAGGGACGTCATAACGTCGCCATCTGACGGATGTGCCAGGGCGAGCTGCGTTGCCGTAACTATGTAAGTCATCATGTTGCCCGAAAACACTGCCAGAAAAACGGCTGTGCTGCTTTTCACTTTTAAGCGCTTCATGAGCTGATACACTAAAAACGAAACCAGAGGCCCTGCAATGCCCATGGCGAAGGTATTGGCGCCCAGGGTCGTCAGCCCGCCGTGGGCCAGAAAAAAAGCCTGAAACAGCAGAACTATAACGCCAATAATGGCCATGGCTGAGGGTCCAAATAGAATTGCGCCAAGGCCAACGCCTGTCGGATGGGAGCAAGTTCCCGTCAAGGAAGGAATTTTCAGTGAGGACATCACAAAGGCAAAGGCGCCGCACATGGCAATCAGCACCAGAAATTTTTGCGAGACCTCAACTTGCCTTTTAATCGAAAAATATCCCGCCACCAGAAACGGCAGGCTGATAAATCCCCAGATCAGTGCCCACAGCGGGGGCAGAAAACCCTCCATAATGTGCATGGCTCCGGCTGGTGCAGCAGCCAAGAGGATCAGGGCGGCGGCTGACGACAATGCAATTGCTGTCTTGGCTATTTTTGTATACATTATGACACCTCCATGAATTTGGGCGCGAAGGCATAAAAAAAACTCCGGCGCATTAAAGCGTCAGAGTCATATTGCGATCATAGAGACATAGCATGCCTCATCATAACCTTTTCCGTCTCCACGCAGAAAAATGCTAACTACAATAAAGGCAGGTCTTCTGGCTCAGCTTCATCATACAATCTTGCGTCTTCCCAATGGACTAGCCATCAGTGACATTAAGCAAGTGTACTCCACCTTACAGCAACGGGGACTGCGCGGGATTTTCACCCGACTTCCCTTTTAATCGCCAGGATTTCTCCTGGCAAACCTTTACTGGATTCATTCAATTGAGTCAAGCATAAATCATCACTTTGGCCTTGTCAAGAAGTTGAAGGAAAACTTTCACTCTGCCAAGGCCAGTGCGCTCCATACCTATAGCACCTTGAACATTGACCCATAGTGGCTTGGAGGCAACCCTAATTTTCCATTTTTCCGTCACACCCACGCCAGCTTCACCACGTCATTCACCACGATTTGACTTTTTTGCGCTGTGACGATTTCAAAACCATCGGCAGAAGCCGCACTTAATAACTGGTAACGACATTCAAGGCCGTCCCGGCTCACCCGGCCCACTCTATAAGCCCCCTCGTCCTTCTCCCCTGCTCGAACCAGAACGACGGATTCCGGCCTGTAGCAGCGCCTCAGGATCTGGATGCCCTCAGAGCGCTCTTCCCGAAGTTCTATAATGGGCAACGCCCCATGTCCCCCCAGATTTGACAGAGCCTCCGGCAGCGGCAAGAGTCTGCCCAGCATCCGCCCTGCCAGAAGAGTCACTGGATGCCGGTATAAGTCTGCAGGCGTCCCGCATTGAAGCTGTCGTCCTTCACTCAGAAGCATGATGCGGTCCGAGAAAGCCATTGCTTCGCCGGGATCGTGGGTCACCAGAATGATAGTAACCTCATAACTGTCGCGAATACTGCGGATCATCTGCCCCATGCTGGTGCGCAGCGCCAGGTCCAGACTTGAGAAGGGCTCGTCCAGAAGCAGCACAGAAGGCTTGACCGCGAGGCCCCGGCCTATGGCGACCCGTTGTCTCTGACCACCGGATAATTCTCTTGGATACCTGTTTTCAAGGCCTTCCAGCTCCAGCAGTCGAATCAGTCGCTGCAGCTCCGCCGTGATTTCTTTTCGGGGAATCCCGCGAATGTCCGCGCCATAGCACAAATTGTCCAGAACGGTCATATGGGTGAACAGGGATGGCTCCTGAGAAATGTAGACTATGCCCCGCTGCTCAGGAGGGAGCCCGGCCATGTCCCTGCCATTCAGCTCAAGACCTCCGCCATCAGGCCGTACCAAACCGGAAATCAGCTTAAGCAGCGTCGACTTGCCTGAGCCGGAAGGCCCCAATACCGCTACCAGTTCCGGACGGGAACACTCAAAGGTAATGTCCTCCAGGACTTTTCTATGCTCATAGGTTTTTGAAAGCGCCATCAGTCGCAGCATTATAGGGTTTCCTTTCTGTAGTCAGAGCGGTTGATCCAGGATTTTGAAACGGCATGAGCCATCAGAAAAAGGCTGCCATTGATTAAAATAAAAATTATGGTATACAGGCTGCCCCTGAACAGATCTCCGTATTCCAGCGCGGGGATCAGCAGCGCTCCCAGAGTGGTGATTCGACCGCCGCTGGTCATTTGCGTAGAGAAGGTTTCTGTCAGTGACATCAAAAAAGCCAGGGAAAAGCTGAGGATGAGCGGCGGCAGCGTCGAGGGCAGCAGCACTCTGATAAGATAATCCAGAGGCCGTCCGCCCAGGGTTCTTGCCGCCTCTTCCTGGGCATGACCCGACTGGCTTTGATACTGGAACTGAAGCCCCACAGCGTAAGGAACGACTATGGCAATATGACAGATTACCACGGAAAGCCAGGAGCCGTAATAGCCCAGCCGGATGCTGGCCATCTGTGCCCCCGTGATCAATACTACACCGGGAAACAGCAGCGGCAAAGCCAGGATCACCATGGCTGCGGATCGCCCCTTCACAGCCTTCTTTTTCGAGAGGGCCCTCCCGGCGCAAAAACCAGCAAAGCTCGCCAGCACCCCGGTGAGCCCTGAGATCATCAGGCTCTGTTTTAAAGCCTTCTGCAGCATGGGGTCAGACACGACGCTCAAGGCGCGCCTCACAGCACCAGAAAAATCAGGCATGAGCTGAGGGAACCTCAGAGAGGGTGACAGACCATAGAGGAGAAACCAGACCATAGGCAACAAAATCATTAAGGCATAGAGCCAGGCTATCATCAGCCTTGAACGTTCCCCGGACCGCGGGGTCACACCAAGCTTTCGACTCAGCGGCGCCAGCCAGTGCTTATAGCCCAGCCCTCGTTTAAAGGCTTGATGCAGCAGCGCGACAAAAAACAACGTCAAAACCAGGCACAATACTGCCAGTGTGATCACCAGCGCCATCCGCTCCGGCAGTCTGTGAAGGTCTGGGTGAAGAAGCAGCGCATAGTATCTGGCAGGCAGCAGCTCGGGCTTCAATGCTCCAAGCCACACCGGCACCTCAAAGCTGCCAAAAATGAAGGCAAACATGACGCCACCTGCCAGCGCAAGGAGTCCGGCCGACGAAGGCAGATACAGGCTGTGCCACAGGGTCAGGCCGCCGGCGCCAAGGGTTCTGGCTTCGAGCTCAAAGGTATTGCGGATTTTGTCATAGTACGGTTTCAGGATCAGCGCCGCGAAAGCGCTGCCTTTCCATACATACGGAAACCAAAGTCCAAGGCCAAAAGGTGTGTAAAGGAAGACTGGAAACTCAGAGGGCGTTTCAATCCAGTGCCACTGGGCTGCCAACCTTGCCAGAAATCCAGATTGACCCAGCAGCGACTGAGTCGCCAGCGCCACGACGCCGTAAGGCAAAATCACCGTTACTGCGAGGCAGAGGCTGATCAGTACTTTCATGGCCAGGCGACTGCTTCCCGAGAGCGCCCAGGCTATGAATGCGCCCATAAGGACAATCAAAAATGCGGCCGAGGCGCTGAGTCCGGCAGTGTAGACCACGTCCCTCCAAAAATCCGGACGCTGCCACAATGACGAGAAATAATCCAGCGTCACCGCTCTCATGTCCAGGATTGGCACATAGCCCAAAGCAAGTTTCAAAACCTCAGCCAGTCCAAACACCAGGCACAGCGCAATGGGAATCATGGCCGGGATCAGCTGTGCCCAGAAGCGCCACGTTGCCCGGCGCCCTTCCATTAGTTCGCTCCAGTACGGACGCCTACGCCAGCCATTTCCGACCAGAGCATTTCAATCCAGTCAATGTAAACTGCCTTAAGTTCTGGCAAACGCCGCTCCGCCAGCGCCTCTAGAGGCATAGGGAACACCTCAGCCTCAATGGCTTTCAGCACCTCTTTTTCTTCTTCTGTGAGTGCCGCCGCATCAAAGGCAGGCATGTCCCCCCAAACCTCCGGTTTGAACTTCTCAAGCTGGAGCTGCGGACTCTGCAGGGCGTTGATGGTCAGCAGCGCCGCAGCCTTCTGTGGGGCGTTAAAAGGCACTGCGAGATAGTGCGCGTTGCCGATGGTCCCGGTATCAAACACATAAGCCTCCGCTGTCTCTGGATACTCGCCAGCTGCCACTTGACCCGCTGTCTTGCCCAGCTCAAAGCCAATTGTGAAGTCGACTTCATTGTTCTTAAAGAGCTCATCCAGCTGCGCCTGGCTGGATGGATAGGTTGTCCCCTCCCGCCATAAATAAGGCTTTAGTTCATTGAAGTAATCCATCACCGGCTTCGCTTTTTCTTTGAATGCCTCTTCTGTTAAATCAGCGCTCCAGTCACTCTCCCCGGTCAATTCATACAGGGCACTTCTGACAAAGGCGCTGCCTGCGAAGTCTTCCATGGGATTCGGATAGGTAAAACGCCCCGGATTGGCTTTGACCCATTCCAGCAAGGCTTTATAGGATTTTGGTGGTGCCTCGACTCTGGACACGTCTGTAGTCAAGACCAGCTGCGCTCTGCCCCAGATGGCTTCCATGCCTTCAATGGGGATCCCGGAGTCGGAGTTCAGGTCGCCGGCGGACGTCTCATAATACTTCCCCTGATTCTCGAGGAGTTGATCATAAGGCCCCCAAAGCAGGCCGCCCTCTTTAGCAGTCCTGAAGTTCTCCGCATTGATCCAGAGAAGATCTGCGGAGCCCTCTGCCACGCCGGCGGTTTTTTCATTGAGCAGCAGGCTCAAATATTCCGGCGGGTTCATAGGGACACGGTTCAAGGTTATATTATAAGTCTCTTTTAGATAGTTTGAGACAGTCTGATCCATGTAAGTGTTGACGAGTTCATTGCCGCCCCACATTAAAATGGTCACGGTTTTGTCACGGCCGGCATCCTCCACTTCAGACCAGCTGGCGAAGGTTGCAGCAGTCTGATCTGCCTTTTCTGCGGCTGGCGTGGTTTGACCGCAGCCCACCAGGGCGCCGGCAGCAAGCACGCCGGCGAGAATCAAGCTCAGAAGCTTTTTGTTTGGGTTTCTAGTTTCTATTTGGTTTCCGTTCCTTAAGCGCATAGCAGTTCTCCTTACCTTCAATTATTTTATGACGCCGTAAAGGCTGTGCCGACTCAACAGCCTAAGACTGCCTCAGCGCATCAAACACCTGAAAAAATCTTCGAATGCCAGTCAGAATAATCAATCCCGTCAATGCCCCCAGAATCCATAGGCTGTAGTCCGGAAGCAGGATGGCCGCGGTGAAAAAAACAAAGGTCTCCGTTCGCTCAATCAGACCTGGATCATAATGCATACTCTTTTTGCCGGCATTCGTCATTAACGCACCGGCGGCCAAAAACGTCGAGAAGTTGAAGATAACGCTGATCAGGAACAAGATGACCACAACGGCAAGCTCAGGCGTATAAAGCACCATGCCCAGAAGAACCAGGGCTTCCACCATGCGGTCCAGAATCAGGTCCAGAAGCGCCCCGGAGGGACTCTGGGACTTTGTCAGTCTGGCCAGTTCACCATCCGCGACATCCAAAAGCCCGGACAGCCACAGCGCCAGCACCCCCCACCAGGGATGACCCGAAGCCAAAAGTCCGGCTGAGGCGCAGCCCACAACAAAAGCCGCCATGGTCACGACATTGGGGGTCAGACCCGCGCGGTGAAAAAGCCTTGCAAGAAGCCGCACAGGCGGATCTATGGTCTTTCGTCCGTAGGAATCCAGCATTCACTTTTCCTCCCTTTGCCACTGTTTGGGCCGAAGCCGGTTTAAAACCTTCTTAAGCCCTGCCGATGGTCTCTCCTCCAGCCCCATGATCTCCGACAATACATGTCCTGTCATCCTGACACCGTTTTTACTTAAGTGCCCATAACAGCTGGCACAGTAGGCTTTCATTTCCGGCGCCGTCTCTTGAATGATCTTTAGGGCCTCTTTTGCCTTGGCTGGCTGTTTCAACCCAAGGCCACAGCAAGGCAGGCCCTTTGAACCGACGATTTCAGATCCAAGGAGGGCTTCTATAGAGCCTGCCATTTTCCCGTTACCGCGATCCGGACAAGGGGTAAATACCCTGATTGGCGCCGATTTCGGCACCATCTTATAGCCTTCACGCTTTAAAAAATCATAAATATCAGTCACAGGAATACTGAGAGTCTTACTGAAAACCTGATGGCAATTCGGGCAGGCCACAATCATTTCCGGGATCTGATGACGTCTGATTTCCATTTCAATTCGGCTGAGAATGGCTGCCGCGCCGGTTTGGTCGCCTTTTAAACTCAGAGGCTTTCCACAGCAATCAAACATCCAGCCACAGTTATAAGCGCTCAAAGCATTGACCGTCATCAAAGCAGTTTCCGGCAGAAAATTCACAAGGTTGCATCCAGGGAAAAATACCGGGCGACCTTTTTTTATCTTCGCAGCTTTCCATGGAAACAACAATTTCTCAAGTCCGGAGATCTTTGTAGCCCAGTTTGCAGATTGACTATACATAGCTCTTTCCTTTCAGTCACAAAACCGAACCATGTTCAGTCGGCATTATGGATAAAAAGGGCTGTGACTCGCTTACGAGTTCAGCCCTGAGGTGACACTATTTTTCCATTGGCATGGACGCATCTCCGCCCCACTCATAGATGGACGCTTCGTAGTTTCTAACGTTCTCAAAGCCCACGGCTCTGAGGATCATGGATGTGTATCCAGATCTGATGCCCATAGTTCAGTAGAGGGTGAAGTCGTCTTCCGGTGAAACACCGGCATCTGCCATGATTTTGGTGATCTCTTCCGGAGACTTAGGCGTGCCGTTCTCATTGAGCAGGTCCAGCCAGGGGAGGTTTGTGGCTCCCGTAATATGACCGCCTCTAGGTTCTCCGGCATTTTGAGAACCACCATATTCCTTAGGGGTTCTGACGTCAATCACCACTTGCTTGCCTAGATTTTCAAAGACATAGTCTTTTGTAGCGCCGAAACTCTCGTCATAGTCTTTTAGAACTACGCCCGTTGTTGGAACTGGTTCAGAGACCTCAGCAGTCACTTCGTAGCCAAGCTCTTTCCAGTAGCTGAGGCCACCCACCAACAGCTTGACATTGTCCATGCCGGCCATTTGAAGCTGCCAGACGGCGCGACCATCGGCACCCGGGCCTTTGAAGACGTCGGAATAAAAGACAACCGTTTTTTCATTGTTAATGCCCATAGCGTTAAGTTTTTCAGTCAGGGCGTCCTTGTCGAGAATGGTGCCCCAGCCTGGTTCACCAGGTTTACCCACAGTGTTGGAAAAAGAATGAAGCCCAGCGCTGATCGCGCCTGGAATGTGCTCTTTGCCGTAAACGTCGGGCTTGTTGGCGTCGACGAGTACCAAGTCCTCACTGCCCAACATGGCTTTGAGATCTTGAGGTGTGATCAGGAAGTCGTTATTCTTGTAGACGGACAGGTCAAACCCAGCCGGTTCTGATTCTGCAGGGCTTTGCGGGCTTGCAGCAGGCGCGCAGCCCGACAGCGCAGCCGCCAGTGTCAAGACTAACATAAGCAGTACCGACAGTTTTTTCTTATGTACGTTCAATGACGTTTTCCTCCTTCTTTTTTTTTGGATTTTTCGCTTTATCATTCCATACTTTTTTAAGCAGAAAGACCAGAGTACTGACTGCGAACAGGATCAGAAGACCCATGACAAAAGTTCTGGCAGTGCCTGTGAGCATACTGCCAATGTAAGAATATATGATTGTCGCTGGCAGCTGACCAATCCCTGTAGCAATGAAGAACGGCCAAAATCTCATTGAGGTAAGACCGGCAGCGTAACTGACAATGTCAAAGGAGATAAACGGCAGAAGTCGGGCGATCAGGATCGCGTATTTGCCATAGTTTTTGAAAAAATCGTCAATCATCTGGACTGCCGACTTGGACGACAGTTTTTCGACAAAATCGCGGCCAAGGTACTTAGCCAGGAAGAAACACAGTGCCGCGCCGGCCATGGCGCTGGACCAGGACAGGATCGCGCCGTAAACCCAGCCAAACAGCGCAGCATTGGCAAAGGTTATGATAAACGCCGGCAGAGGGGCGAATAAAGACTGAAGCATCATGAGAAGGAACGAGACGACAGGCGCCCAGACCCCAAATCCTAATATGTATTGTCTGGCAAGATCGACATCAACGTTCTGAAGGATGAAGATCGCCTGGTTGACGTTCACTTTGACAGCGGGTACCAAGAGGTAAATGGCCACAACCAGCAGCACTGCTGAGATTTTTCCGAGATTGCTCTTAAAGAACGCTTTAATTTTAATCACTCCATTTCATAGTTTAAGCAAACATTATTAAAGTTTGGCAGTACTGCCTTTATTAATTTCCCGTTTTAGAATTATTGACTGTAAATCGTCGAAAGAGTACTTTCTTTTCAGCAGAATGGATGCTGCAATCATTGCGACCAGCAATCCTGACGCAATCAGAAACTCAGGGGATTTGACGTCCAGAGCCTTATCTCCTAAATTGGTAAAAATCAGGACACCGGGAATAATGCCAATCAAAGTGGACCAAAAGTAATCCATAAATTTGATTTTGGTCAAACCCGCCCCATAGCTGACGACGTTGAAGGGGATGATAGGGATCAGCCTCAGGATCAAGATCATCAAGAATCCGCCACGCTGGATGTGTTCGTCAAAGCGTTTCATCTTACCATGCAGCCTTTTTTCAACAGCTTCCCGCCCGAGATGTCTCGAGACATAAAAAGCCACACTTGCGCCTATAACAGCGCCAATAAGGGTGTAGACTGAACCATAATACAAACCGAAAGCCATGCCACCTGCAATGGCGATAATGGACCCTGAGGGAATCACCGAAAACATGATCATGTAGATGACAGGACCCCAGAACCCATAAGACGCAATATAGGCTTTTACCCTCTCAGCATCCATGTTGTGAAGCATTCCTGAAGACATAAAAAAACGGCAAGTCAGGAGCATCACCGTTAGCATCAAAGCTGCAATAAGTTTTTTCTTACCTATGTATTTCATACGCTGCCCACCTTTAATTGCATAAAAACCTTTCCAGGCCTATATGCTCTACTGAGCGTTATTTCAACCGAATTAGTTTAGTCTTAACTGTAGTAATTTTATAAGATCTGACCCGGATTTTCCAATAGAAAAAAATGATCGTTCCGCCGGAATCATCAGTTTTTTCAATTGCTGCAGCTTTATAAAACACTATAGATTGAATTTCCAATTGAAAATTCTTACTCAATCATCATAGATGATCGTCTCGACTAAATGACGCTCTTCTGCGATCGATAGTGTATTTCCCGGGGGAAAGAGGCCTTCCAAAACCATCGGCACCCTCAAGCCCTTAATCTTTTCCAGCAGATGCAGTTGCCGGGTGGTTTGAAGAGGCATGCGCCCACGACTGTCCACATGTCCGCTGAGGTGTACACGCTCAATTCTGTGGTGCCAAGACTCAAGAATTCTTTCTACATGACCATGATCTCGAGAGGCTTTATTCAGGTTGAGGGATACGCGCCACGGGTAAGCATTGAGCAGTTCTGAAAATCGTTCCCAGCTTCCAGGTGTGGCGGTATTTTCAAGAACGACAGGCAGGCCAGTGGAAGCAAGACTTTCCGAATTCTGAATGCAGTCGCAATGAACAACGACAGACTTAATTTCCAGCCGGTCAACTATTTCAGTGAGTTGAAGGATCAATTTTTCAGATCTGGCGTTTTTGCCGTAAGCAATGCCATGCCAGGGGGCATGCAGCGCGATCTGGTTAAAGCCTCCAGCAAGCTCATTCGTGTTCAAAAAATCGAGGAACTTTCGAACCATGACCTCCGTGCTGAGTGCAATTTCTATATGTTCAAAGCCCAATTTTCGGCCAATCAAAAGCTTTTCCTCCGGCGGTATGTCCCAGAGGCAGAATGCTGCGGTGGATAGTGCGATTTGATCCAAATGCCTCACCCCTGTGATGAAAAATGCGCTTGATGTTTCCGAGTTTAAACCTTCAGGCATACAAACCATTGGTCAAAACTCTCCATCTGTGTGAAATCGTAGCATTCTCTGTCATAAAACGCCAATAGGATGTTCTGATGATTAACACATCTCGATTCAAGAAGTTAATGACACACCATTCCCGAACAATTAATTATGTTTTAGGCATCATTGTCCGCCAACACATTTAAAAGATATGCCGATGGTCCCATTCACCTGAACTTTGACTGTCTAAACCGCCCTTTCCCGCCCACATGACTGGCAAAACCAAAATAATGTACATTAATCTATTGTTCTGCTTTTTAATTCGTGTAATTTGCACTTTTTCTTTGTATACTGTATCATAGAACAAAAGCGAGTCATAAATTTTAGAGTTTTCACGAACTTTTTATTATTATTCTCTAAAATAACCAAATCTAACACTATTGCCAAGGGAGCGTGTAACAATGGGAGGACTTTTTGGGGTAGTTTCCAAAAAGGATTGTGTCTTTGATGTCTTTTTCGGTACGGATTATCATTCACATTTGGGAACCAGCAAAGGCGGTATGGCTATTCTGGATGGCAGCTCCATCCATAGAGCAATTCACAACATCTCTAATACGCAGTTCAGAGCTAAATTTGAAAATGAACTTGAAAATTTCAAAGGCAACATGGGCATAGGCTGCATCAGCGATGCAGAAGCTCAGCCTTTGACCGTGCGTTCGCACCTTGGTCAGTACTCCATCTCCACCGTGGGCAAGATCAACAACGTGGATGAAATCATAGGCGCCGCTTTTGAAAATCGTATGGTCCACTTTATGGAGACCAGCAGAGGCGTCATCAACCCTACAGAATTGGTTTCTGCGATCATCGATACGGAAAACTCCTTCGTAGACGGATTAAAAAGAGCTCAAGAGCTGATTCAGGGTTCCTGTTCCATATTGCTTCTCACTTCGGACGGGGTTTACGCGTCTCGTGATAAATATGGACGAACGCCGCTGATTGTCGGCAAGAAAGAGGATACATACTGTGTGACATTTGAGTCCTGTGTCTTTGCTAACTTGGGTTATGTCTTTGACTACGAACTCGGCCCTGGTGAAATTGTTCTGCTGAAGCCTGAAGTCGTTGAGAAGATTGTGCCCGCAAGAAAAGAAAAGAAGATTTGCGCCTTCCTTTGGGTGTATTATGGCTATCCGTCCTCAACCTACGAGGGTGAAAGCGTTGAACTTATGAGATACAGAAATGGCGCTCTAATGGCAAAGAATGACACTGAGGAAATCGATGTGGTAGCCGGAGTTCCGGATTCTGGCGTCGGCCACGCCATAGGTTATTCCAACGAGTCAAAGATTCCTTTCGGACGACCGTTTATCAAATACACACCTACCTGGTCCAGAAGCTTTATGCCGCAAAACCAAGAAGTGAGAAATCTCGTCGCGCGCATGAAACTCATGCCAATTCCAGAATTGGTGGAAGGCAAGCGTCTTCTCATGTGCGACGACTCAATTGTCCGCGGCACACAGCTGAGAGAAACTGTGGAACTGCTTTATGGCTGCAACGCCAAAGAGGTCCACATCCGTTCCGCCTGCCCGCCGCTGGTATTCGGCTGCAAATTCATCAATTTTTCTACCTCACGGTCGGAAATGGACTTGGTGGCACGACAGGTCATCATTGACATTGAAGGCAAAATTCCAGACTCCCTGAAGGAATACTGCGATCCGGATTCCGAGAAATACGGCATGATGATCGACGGCATCCGAAAACGCCTCAACCTCTCCACCCTCAAGTTCCAAAACATCCACGACATGGTGGATGCGATTGGGATTGGAGAAGAAAATCTCTGCACCTATTGCTGGACGGGGAAAGAATAGAAAGAAATATTACAGTCCGCGTCCCCAACCTGAAGACCAGCTAAGGAAAGTCAATTCTTTTCTTTAAGAAAGATAAAAAAATTGAGTTTAAAAAATGGGTACAACAAACTAAGCCATTGAAAAGTACGAACAATGGCTATTTTTCAAT
>Ga0302240_1000678_pt1 | contig 32563 bp, 23 predicted proteins | sample AAG_UR_His_MG_FD_193538 | JGI IMG/M metagenome (GOLD analysis project Ga0302240, IMG submission 193538) | Enriched activated sludge microbial communities from anaerobic digester in WTTP, New Holstein, Wisconsin, United States - AAG_UR_His | ecosystem: Engineered > Bioreactor > Anaerobic >... | reverse complement strand
TTATATCAATTATCAAATTTATAATATTCCAGAGAAAGAACGTAATAAAGGAAGTGATAAGAATAAGTATAGATAATATCTCTGGCACGGAAATACCATATGGAACTCCAATAATAGAGGTCAGAAGTAATACTCCATAGAGGGTAAGAATAAAAAGGCCTGCTATTTTATAAATTACCCTCCGGTATAACTCACCGGTTTTCTCGGAAGAAATCTTACCGGCACCTGTATATTTCAATAGACTTTCTCTGAAATCTTTGACACTTATATATCTCTTTAAAGGTTCCATTTCTATGGCATGTCTTATAATGTCCTCAAAGCCCGGTTTTACGGACCTATTTAATGTCTTCACAGGCGGAAAAGTAAAAGGTTTCACAGAAGGGTCATAAAGGGTGACCATCTGAAATAATATAACACCGAGACCATATACGTCAGACTGAGGTGAAGACTGCCCCTGTCCTCTGTACTGTTCAGGCGCGGCATAACCGGGAGAACCGTAGCTGAATGTGTCTGTATTCTTATCAGGATTATACAATCTGGCTATTCCGAAATCTACGAGTTTTACCCTTTCATCAGGTGTTATTATTATATTGGAAGGTTTTAAATCTCTGTATACTACAGGGGCATTAAAACCATTATGAAGATAATCCAGAATTTCACAGAGTTCTAAGGTATATTTGATAGCTTTTTCTTCTGTGATAGGTTTTTCCGATTTATTGATGATTTCTTCAAGGGTTTTCCCTTCTATATAATCCATGGTAATATAATTCAATTCTTTCTCAGTAAATATACCATAAGTCCGTGGGAGTCCGGGATGATTGAATTTAACCATGAATTCCGCTTCACGAAAAAAAATCTCCTTTGCCGTATCTGCATCTATTCCACAGCTTTCCGAAAAGATAAGTTCCTTTACTACAAATCTTCTGTCATCGTCAATTCTCTCTACGAGATATACATTACCCATAGCACCGCTTCCGAGAAGCCTTACCACTCGATAGATATTATTCAGTATAGTTCCTGTTTCAAGAGCCATTTTATTTTCCTCCCTCTTTTTTTCCCGATTTATCGCCATATAACATCTCTATTTAATATATTACTCCTCTGTATCCTTGTCCTGAAAAAAATATTCTAATTTATAAAAAGGATTTCTACCTGACAAAATATCCAGTATCATACCCAATACGATAAGTCCAGCGGATACATCCATTTCGCTTTTTACATAGGAATTTATTATTTCCAATAAACCGATTTTGTTTGCTTAAGATTTGAGAATCGGTAATTGATATACTTCATAACTCTCTATGTTATCCAGGATATCCATATCGTATTATTATTCCTCCTTTGTTACTTCTCTTAATATATTTTCCATTTCTATTCAACTAAAAAGAAGTTTTATCCTACTCCATAGAATTATTTTTTATATCCTACAATTAATTCCGTTTTTTCTAACTTTAGGGGTGCGGAATGGGAGTTATTAATAGTTAGCAAATCTAAATACAGGTTTTATCCTGTTATTTTTTTATCCCTTCATCGAAGAGGATTTTAGAAATCTAAAATTATGGTTTATATAGATTTTTGAATTTTATTATTAAATATATTAACTGAAATTTCCTTTTGTTCTTTGATTTTTCTGGAAGTATTTGATAAATATTTTGTCCATAAAGCTGGTATATTATTCCCATTATTTTCAAAAAGTCCAATAAGCCTTATAGGAATATTAAATATAGAATGATTAGCTACAGCCGACAATTGTTCTACAGCTTGTTCGTAATAAAGACTACTATTGGCAGAAGGAAACATATTCGATTTAGTAATAATAACAGCTAATTTTAAAGGTTTATTATCTATTTCAAATTTAATTTTATAAAATAATTCTGAACGTAACGTATTATTGAGAAGAAATGCATAATGAGAATATTGAACCTCTATTAAAATTCCTACTTTCCCAAAATCTATATCTATACCTAAACAACTATATTCCGAAGGGATAGGTATAGGAGAAATCCAATTTTTCTTTATAAGTTCTTCTTTTATAAACATATTCGAGCCTACTGGATCAAATACAAGATTTCCCTTTTTACCCCTCTGTTCAGAAGATTTTAAATGTAGAGGTGAGCTTTTAAGTACCTCCTTTAATTCATTCCATTCTTTAACAAAATTTTTAGATATTACTTCTTCTGCGTTATTAAAATCTTTTATTTTTATTATCAATTTTTTTACTCTTTATCTTTTATTAAATCTTTATTTTGAAAAAACTCATAAATCTCAATATCTAAAGCTTTTGCTATTTTTTCTATATTAATCAGAGAAATATTACGTTCTCCTCTTTCTATGCCACCTATATAAGTACGGTCTAATCCAGCATACTCAGCTAATTTTTCTTGAGTTAATTTTTTTTGTTTTCTTAATTGCTTTAAATTTTTTCCAAAATAAACACAAATATTCAAAATTAACACCTACACTTTTAAAGATTCTTTTATATTGATGACAATAAGTCTACGGACTATAAGTATCATTTATAAAATAATTTATTTAAAATTAAGAAGGATTCAGGATATTTAAGTATAATGATGCTTATAAGTATCTTACACGGGGGTTAAAAATTATGGAACAATTAGATTTATTTGATTTATCAAAATATATAGGTAATAAAGAAGATAACAATATTTCTCCTCCAGAGAATATTCCATCCAATATTTTAGACATTATTTATCAAGGAGATTGCATGGAATTATTAAAACAAATATCTGAAAATTCAGTTGATTTAGTTTTTTCTTCGCCACCTTATAATATAGGGAAAGTTAAAAACGATAGAAAATCACTTGAAGATTATTTTAATTGGCAAAAAGATGTATTGACCGAATGTTACAGAGTTCTTAAAGATACGGGCTCTCTATTTTGGCAGGTAGGGACTTTTGTATCTAATACTGGGTATAACCTTCCATTAGATTATCGTTTCTTTCCAATACTTGAAGATTTAAATATGATTCCTCGAAATAGAATTATTTGGATTAGACCTCATGGGGTACATGCTAAAAATAAATTTTCAGGTAGGCATGAAACTATATTATGGTTTACAAAAACTATGAACTATAAATTTTTTTTAGAACCAATTAAGGTTCCTCAAAAATATTCTAACAAAAAATACTGGAAAGGTGATAAAAAAGGACAATTTTCATGTGATCCTCTTGGTAAAAATCCTGGAGATGTATGGGCATTCAGAAACGTAAGGCATAATCATGATGAAGACACTATACATCCTACTCAATTTCCAGAAGATATAGTAGAAAGAGCATTATTATGTACAACTCTTCCTGGAGATATCGTTTTAGATCCGTTTATGGGAGTAGGAACTACAGCTGTTGTAGCCAAAAATTTTAATAGATTTTTTTGTGGAGCAGAAATTAATCCAGAATATGTAGAAATTGCCAATCAAAGATTATCTAAAGAGCCAGATGAAAATGGTAATTTTCCAAACTTAAAAACTTTAAGAGAATATGTAAAAGAAAGAAACATTCAAAATTCATCAAAATTTACTTTTACACGTCAACGAAAAGGAACAATTCCTTCTATAGATTCAAAAGCCTATACTGAAGAATATCATCAAGAAGAAATAATAAATCGGATAGAATATGAAGCTGAAAATATTGTATATAAACAACTAAATTTTACAAGTTCAGAAAATGATTGAAAGGTAAATTTTCGAGATGATATCTAATATTCTTCTGAAATAGAAAATTTTAAGTAACAGTTTTTTGCCTTGAAAAATTCCCTATAATTTCAGTCAGTTATTTTCATAAAAGCCTTGATTTTATTGTTCTTTTAATAGTTTATAAGAGGTGAAATTTTTATAATTTATTATATTGCAAGAAACCCTTGTAACTCCCATTCCGCGCCCTATTTTCATTCAAGCAGGTAATTTTATTGTTTAATTAGTAATATAAGTAAAATATATTATTATTTTCGATAAAAAGTAAAGTTAAAAATTGAATTTATCAGTAAGTTTAATTCAAAAATATCTTAAAAACTTTGATATTTCTACTTAATTTATAAAAAATCCAACCTCCTTTGATAAAATTTACCAGTAGTCCCTTTCTTGATATTAAATATCTAAATCTTTTTCATTGGCGCATAACTCATAATCTCCATATACTGTTATACTGGTTGTATCAAAATGCACATAGGGACTCTCTATTGAAAATGTTTTCATTGCTTTTAGTGCTATTTCGCTGAATATTTTTATCGTACCAGATTCATATATACGATCCATTACAGGGCCTACATTATCATCATTAAATACTTTCGGCTCTACTTTTTCACCTGACAACAATTCTGTATCCTTGTCCTGAAAAAATATTCTAATATTACTTCTCTTAATATATTTTCCATTTCTATTCAACTAAAAAGGAGTTTTATCCTACTCCATAGAATTATTTTTTATATCCTACAATTAATTCCGTTTTTTTCTAACTTTAGGGGTGCGGAATGGGAGTGTATGGTCAATTATGTTTATATTTTCAGTAGAAAAAGATGAGAGTAACAGGCAAATATATAAATTAACCGGCTATGAAGGTTTATTGAGAGGAAATTCTTTTGTCCTGACACAACCTTCTGTCAGTATAGGAAGAAATAAAAATAACAATATATTAATAAATGATGCCAGAATATCACGTCATCATGCCAGAATAGAAATACTTCCTGATGGTATATATCTGGTTGATTTAAACAGTACGGCCGGAACTTACGTAAATAATATACGTATTACCAGGGCAGCTCTGAAACCGGGAGATAAAATTCAATTTTATCCTCCTGAGACTAAAAAGATAGAGAGTGATGATAAAAAGATTAAAGAAGGTCAAACACATATAGTGGATAAAAAGATAATGATGCCTGCAACAATAAGTTTGAGAGACTTTTTAACTCAGGATAAAACAAAATGGGTATCCACTCTAAAACTATCTGCTATGGAAGAACAGGTAAGAGATAGAAAAAAACTAGAAATCCTTCTTTCTGTAACTAATGCCCTCAGCCGGCCCGAGAAAATTGAAGTTAAGATAGAAGAAATATTAGCTGTACTTTTTGAAATAATGGATCTTGATAGAGCAGCTATCTGGATTTTATCTAAAAATTTTGGTGAAGAGAAAAAAATAACTACGGACCTGGAGCCAGTATTCAAATATAAAATTTTCCGTAAAAAATATGATGTAAATGACGAAGACGAACCTGTCTTCAGTATGAGTATAATAAAAAAAGTATTGCTGGAAGAAGAAGGTATACTGGTTAAAGATGCATTAACCGATGAAGAATTCAAAAGTTCTATGAGTGTTAAAGTCCAGGGTATAAGAACATGTGTATGTGTTCCATTAAAAACTCAGAATAATCTTTTAGGGGTGCTTTACGCTGATGCTCAGAGGCCTGTTGACAAATTTACAGAAGAAGATTTAAAATTTGTTACAGCTTTTAGTGCTCAGGCTGCTGTTGCTGTGGAAAATTCTCTTCTTCATCAAAAAATTGAGAATGATGCAAAATTAAAAAGTCGTTTTGAGAGATTTTTCTCGCCCAATACTATTGATACCCTTATTAAAAAGCCTGAATTTGTAGGTAAGGGCGGTGAAGAAATGTTTGTAACAGTTCTTTTCAGCGATATTAGAAATTATACAGCCCTATCAGCAAGGAAAACCCCAAGAGAAGTGGCGAATATGCTAAATGAATATTTTCCTCTCATGGTAAAAATAGTTTTCAGGAAAGATGGAACCCTCGAAAAATATATTGGAGATGCTCTTATGGCCATCTGGGGAGCTCCAATATCAACAGAAGATCATGCCAGAGAGGCAGTTCTTGCTGCTATAGATATGCAGAAAGCAGTTACCGAACTGAATCAAAAATGGAAAAGTCGGGGTATGGAAACAATAGAAATAGGTATTGGTATAAATACAGGTAATGCTTTTTTAGGAAACATCGGTGATGAAAGTTTTCTTCAATATGCTGCCATAGGAGATACTACCAATCTATCTGCCAGATTGTGTTCCTGTGCGGCAAAAGGAGAAATACTCGTTTCAGAACAGACTTATAATCTATTAAAGGATTACCACTTAAAATTTGAAGAGTTAGAAAGCATTGCTTTAAAAGGCATTACCGGAAAGACCAGAAGATTTAGAGTTGTATTTTAGCAGTCAGCTATTAGCAGTCAGCTTATAGAAAGAAGCTGATAACTGAAGGCTCATAGCTAAAAGCCTATTAGAAAGGAAGTATCTATGAAGAAGGCTTTAATTACAGGAATAACCGGGCAGGATGGATCTTATCTTGCAGAATTACTTCTTTCCAGGGGATATGAAGTGCATGGAATAATCCGGAGAAGTTCAAGCTTTAATACAGCAAGATTGGATCATATTTATAGAGATCTCCATGAAAAAGATGTCCGTCTTAAACTTCATTATGGAGATATGACTGATGCAAGTAACCTGAGTAGAATAATTGAAAGTTTAAATCCTGATGAGATATATAATCTGGCTGCTCAGAGTCATGTAAAGGTCTCTTTTGAATTACCGGAATATACAGGTAATGTAGATGCTCTTGGAACTTTAAGATTACTTGATGCAATAAGAGAAGCCAGAATTAATACCAGAGTATACCAGGCTTCAACAAGTGAACTCTTCGGAAATGCTCCTGAAATTCCACAAAATGAAGAGGATAAATTTTATCCTCGCAGTCCCTATGCATGTGCAAAACTTTATGCTTACTGGATAACAGTAAATTATAGAGAAGCCTACAATATGTATGCCTGTAATGGTATATTATTCAACCATGAATCCCCCCGGAGGGGTGAACGTTTTGTAACCAGAAAGATTACAAGAGCTATAGCCAGAATCTATGCGGGTAAACAGGATAAATTATTTTTAGGAAATTTGAATTCAAAGCGTGACTGGGGATATGCACCGGAATATGTTGAGGCTATGTGGCTTATGCTTAATCAGGATAAAGCTGATGATTTTATTATAGCCACAGGTGAAACCCACAGGATACGTGAATTTGTAGAAGAAGCTTTTAATTATGCAGGTTATGATATTAAATGGGAAGGCGAAGGGCTGAAGGAAAAAGGCCTGGATAGAAAAACCAATAAAATTCTTGTAGAAATAGATCCGAAATACTTTCGTCCTACAGAAACAGAGATATTACTGGGTGATTTTAATAAAGCAAAAAGATGTCTTAATTGGGAGCCAAAGATAAAATTTAAAGAACTGGCACAAATTATGGTAGATGCTGATATGAGAATTATAGGATTAAAACCTCCTGGCGGTGGAGATAAAATAATAAAAGAAACTTTTTCTACGAAATGGTGGAGTGGTGACTGATGAATTTTTGGAAGAATAAAAAAATATTATTAACCGGAGGAGACGGTTTTCTTGGTTCTTTTATTCATAAAAAACTTATAGAAATAGGTGTTTCTGAAGAGAATATAAGAATTCCTTATATAAGAGATTGTGATTTGAGAGTCTGGGAAAACTGTCTTTCTGCTGTAAGTGAAATGGATATAGTGATTCACCTTGCAGCTTCTGTGGGGGGTATCGGTTTTAATAAGAAATACCCTGCCACACTTTTTTACGACAATGCCATGATGGGCATTCAATTAATTGAAGCATCATATATTCATGGAGTAAAAAAATTTGTAGCTCTGGGCACAATCTGTGCCTATCCCAAATTTACACCTGTTCCTTTTAAAGAAGAAAATCTCTGGAATGGCTATCCTGAAGAGACCAATGCTCCATATGGAATTGCAAAAAAAATGCTTCTGGTCCAGTGTCAGGCTTACAGAGAACAATTTTGTTTTAATGCATTATATTTATTACCTGTTAATTTATATGGCCCGAAAGATAACTTTCATCCTGAACATTCCCATGTCATACCTGCTTTAATAAAAAAAATGGTTGATGCCAGAAAAAAAGGTGAAAAACAGATAACTGTATGGGGAACAGGAGAAGTAACAAGAGAATTCCTCTATGTTGAAGATGCAGCAGAAGGAATCCTTCTTGCTACAGAAAGATATAACAAATCTGACCCTGTCAATCTGGGAGTGGGAAAAGAAATAAAAATAAAGGATCTAGTATATTTAATTGCTGAGTTGACCGGTTATAAAGGAGAGATCCTATGGGATAAATCCAGACCAGATGGACAACCCAGGCGATGTCTTGACGTAACAAGAGCAAAGGAAGAGTTTGGTTTTGTTGCGAAAACAGATTTCAGGGAAGGTTTAAAGAAAACAATTGAATGGTATGAAAAAGTGCTGAGTGAAAAGTGAAGAGAGTGAGCAGTGAGCAGTGGTGAGCTGTCCAGTCATTACGTTTCACCTCTCACGTTTCACCTCTCACCAATTATCCATCACTATTCCAGGGAGATGAGTTTTAATGAAACACTTCTGCCAGAACTGTCAGAGTGAAAATCCGATTTTTGCTAAATTCTGCTGTATCTGTGGAATGGCAGTGGAGGAAATTATTTCTCCAGGGAAACCACTCGCCAGGGGAATTATTTTAGAAAATCGTTATGAAATTATTGATTTAATAAAATCTTATAATAAAGGAGCAGTTTATAAGGCTTCAGACAGTAAACTTGGAAGAATATGTGTAATAAAGGAATTTTTTAATCCTTATGAAAAAGCTCTGAGATTAAAAGACTTAACTCGTTGTTTTAAAGAACAATCCACTCTCCTATCTATACTGGAAAACCCCTCTGCCCTTATGGAATATTTTATCCGGGAAGATAAATATTATCTTCTTATGAATTTCACAGAAGGTAATGATTTAAGTAATATATTACCGGTTGAAAGTATCTCTCTCCAGGAATTACTTGAAGATCTTTTAAATCAGTCTAAAATAACAGAATATTTCATTAATAGAGCAAAGCTCCTCAGTAAATTACCCCATTCGTCTCTTCCTGAAATTGTAGATTATTTTGTTTTCTTTTACAGACAATATCTGGTTATGGAATTTATAGAAGGAGAAGATCTTAAAAAATTAATGGAAAAAGAAAGTAAAGCCGGTTTTTCTGAGGATAAGGTTGTAGAATGGTCCAGACAGGTTTTAGAAGCACTGGATTATCTTTATAAAGAAAAGGTTATCTACGCAGAGATTAAACCTGACAATATTATACTTAATAAAGATGGAAGAGCAATATTATTACATTCTGATTTTACAGATCCGGAAAAAATAAATGATAAAAAAACATTATCTGATGTATATTATGCTATAGGTTCTACAATGTACCATCTTCTTACCGGTATAGAATCAATAAATAAGCCATTAAAGAATATTATACCCACTATATCTGATGAACTTGAGAAAATTGTCACGAAAGCTCTTTCCAGAGATTCTGAGGATAGATTCTCCAGTTTGAGGGAAATACTGGACTTACTTTCTTCCCCTGAGATAATAAACCTGAAAACTCGTATCAAGTATTTAGTCGGGACAAAATGGGGTTCCCGGGGAGCGAGTAATGGACAGTTTAATCGACCCGGTGGAATTACAGTAGATTCTATGGGAAATATTTATATAGCAGATACTTACAATGACAGTATACAAAAATTTGATCCTTCAGGGGAATGTCTGGCAAAATGGGGAAAAAAAGGTAACAGTAATGGGCAATTTAATTTGCCTTTTGGTGTTACAACAGATAAAACAGGAAATATTTATGTAGTAGATACTCATAATCACAGAATACAGAAATTTGATTCCTGGGGTAATTTTATAACTAAATGGGGAAATCAGGGAAGTAGTGATGGTCAATTTATCCTTCCTTCCAGAATTGCCCTGGATACTGAGGGAAATATCTATGTAGTAGATACAAGAAATCATCGAATACAAAAATTTGACAGGGAAGGCAATTTTATAACTAAATGGGGAGGACAGGGTAATGGTAAGGGACAATTCAATTATCCCCGTGATGTTGCAGTAGATAGCAGTGGAAATATTTATGTAGCAGATACAAGAAATCATCGAATACAGAAATTCGACAGAGAAGGGAATTTTATAACTAAATGGGGGGAACAGGGTAGTGCCAACGGTCAATTTAAAGGTCCTGAGGCTGTTGCAACAGACATAGAAGGATGTGTTTATGTAGCTGATTTTGATAATAATCGAATACAGCAATTTGACAGAGAAGGGAATTTTATAACTAAATGGGGAGAGAAAGGATCCGGTGATGGCCAGTTTAAAGGGCCATCTGATCTGACAGTAAATACATCTGGAGATGTTTATGTTTTAGATACAGAAAACCATCGTGTTCAGAAGTTTATTCCCTTTATAGATAAGGAAAGAGAAAAAGTTCCTGTTTTTAAAATAACTTCTCCTCCTGCAACTACCCTCCAGGAAGGAGACACTTATAAATTTAGAAGTACATGGGGCGATTATGGAACTGGTAATGGTGAATTTATATGGCCCGGTGGACTTGCAATAGATCGGGAGGGAAATATTTATGTAACGGATTTCGCCACACAGAGGGTACAGAAATTTGATCTTCTGGGGAATTTTATAACTCAATGGGGTACTTACGGTAGTGGTGAAGGAGAGTTTATCTGTCCTGAAGGTATTTCAACTGATAAAAATGGTTATATCTACGTTGTGGACTTTGGAAATCATCGTATCCAGAAGTTTGACAGTAATGGCCGTTTTATAAGAAAATGGGGAGAGAAAGGGATTGATACTGGTTATTTTAATTATCCTGAAAACATAGATGTAGACTCGGAAGGAAATATATATGTATCAGACACTGAAAACCATCGTATCCAGAAATTTGATATAGACGGAAATTTTATAATTAAATGGGGCGGTTATGGAAATGAACCGGGACAATTCAGTTCTCCCGGAGGTATAAGAGTAAATTCTTCCGGTGAGATTTATGTCCTGGACAGGGGAAACCATCGTATACAGATCTTTGACAGGGAAGGTAATTTTATTACTGCATGGGGTAATACAAAGAAAGGACCCTTTATAAATTCCAGAGGACTGGCCATAGATTCAAATAACTATGTTTATCTATCAGACATAGATAATCATTATATTCAAAAATTTGATTGTCATGGCAATTTTATAAGAAGATTTGGTGCTGAAGGGAAAAAGGAGGGGGAATTTAAAAGACCTTATGCCATTGCAGTTGATTTTTCTGAAAATATCTATATTGCTGATACCCTGAACCATCGTATCCAGAAATTTACCTTTATTTCTGCTCCTTCAGAGAAACCGATTGTCTTTATGCCTTCTGTTTCTACCTACACATTTATAAAGAGCTGGGGAGAAGAAGGGACCGAAACAGGGCAATTTGATTTTCCCTATGGAATTGCTGTGGATATGTCAGGTTATGTTTATGTGAGTGATACCTTTAATCATCGTATTCAGAAATTTGATCACGAAGGAAATTTCCTGAATGTTCTGGGAACCTGTGGTTCTGAAGAAGGTGAGTTCAGTAATCCTTTCGGCCTTACAGTAGATAAATGGGGAAATCTCTATGTGGCAGACAGTGATAATTATCGTATCCAGAAATTTGATAGTAAGGGTAATTTTATAATAAAATGGGGTTCTGAGGGAGACAAGGAGGGACAGTTTAAAATACCGGGCGGTGTTGCAGCAGACCCTGAAGGAAATGTGTATGTAGCAGATACTGAAAACCACCGTATTCAAAAGTTTGACGGTCAAGGAAATTTCATAACTACCTGGGGTTCTGAAGGGAATGATGTGGGTCACTTTAATAATCCTTTCGGCATTACAGTAGACCCAGAGGGAAATGTGTATGTAGCAGATACACTTAATTATCGTATTCAAAAGTTTGATAGTAATGGCAATTTCATAACTACCTGGGGCACTGAAGGCAGTGAAGCGGGACAATTTCAGTGTCCCGAGGGGATTGCTCTGGACTCAGAAGGAAATATTTATGTAGCAGATACTGAAAACCATCGTATTCAAAAATTTGATAAAAAGGGGAATTTCATAACCAAATGGGGATTAAATGGAACGGGAGATGGAATGTTTAATAATCCTTTTGGTATTGCAGTAAATTTTAGTGGAGACATTTATTTGGCAGATACTGAAAATCAGCGTATTCAGATATTCACTCCTCTTATAGAAACTAAAAAAGAAGAAATCATTCCTGAAGTAATTTCTCCTGTTCTGGAAGAGGAGAGAGTAACTGAAAAAGAAGAACTCCCTTCTGTGCCATCAGCAGAGCTGCCGGTTACTCTTATGCCTCACGAAACCTTTATATTTATAAAAAAGTGGGGCACCAGAGGAGACAGGGACACTCAATTTGATAATCCTTATGGAGTCAGTATAGATCTTTCCGAAAATATATATGTAGCAGATACCTTTAACCATTCTATTAAAAAATATGATAGTAATGGTAATTTCATAACCCTGTGGGGCAGTAATGGAACAGAAGATGGTCAGTTTAACAATCCTTTCCGTGTAACTATAGATAATACGGGAAATGTTTATGTGGCAGATACACTGAATAATCGAATACAAAAATTTTCTTCTGAAGGTGCTTTTATTATGAAATGGGGGATAAAAGGATCAAAAGAAGGAGAATTTAATAATCCCTTCGGCATTGCTCTTGATAACAGCGGAAATATATATGTAGCAGATACCTTTAATCATGCTATACAGAAATTTTCCTCTGAAGGCAAATTTATAACCCGATGGGTTTCAGGAGAAAGAGAAAATTTTCACTTCAGATTCCCCCGAGGCCTTGCTATTGATAACAGCGGGTATCTTTATGTGGTAGACTGGGAAAATCATTTTATTCATAAATTTGATCTGGAAGGAAATTTTATAACAAAATGGGGAGGTCAGGGTTCAGAAGAAGGCAAATTAAGCAATCCCTTCGGCGTATCATTAGATGGGCTTGGTAATGTTTATGTAGCAGACTGGGATAACCATCGTATACAAAAATTTGACCCTTCAGGAAAATTTATAGCCAGATGGGGAGAACGCGGCATAGAAGAAGGCCAATTTACCAGACCCGGCGGTGTTGCAGTTGATTGTAAGGGAAATGTTTATGTAGCAGATACGGGAAACCATCGCATACAGAAATTCGGTCTTATTATGTCTATTGATTAAAGGGAGAAAGGATAAAGAACTGATAAATGTATCTCGTAATGCTTAAAATTTCCTTATTGTTTATATGTTCTCTAATTACTCATTCTTAATTATATAATCAACAAGTTAGTAATAACTATTTATAGATTTTTATTTTTTTTCTATACCAGTTCTTTGTTCTTTTAATCTCTCTCTGAGTTTTTTTCTGACATGTTCTGGCACATTTTTCTGAGGACAATTTTCTTTAAATATCCTCACAGTTTCTCTTAAGGTTTCAATAAAAACCTGACAGGGAGAACATCCATCAATATGTTTTTCTATTTCATCACAGACATCAGGATCAATATTGTGGTCAATATAATTTGAAAGTTCTTCTAATAATTTTTTACATTCCATATTATTTCACCCTGCTTTCTTTGAAATAATTATTAAGGACCTCTCGTGCATAAAGCCTTGCTCTGTGGAGTCTTGCCTTTACGGCAGCAAGGGTAATACCCAGAATTTCACTTACTTTTTCTCCAGACATACCCTGTATATCTCTCAGAACAAAAACTGTCCGATAATCTTCAGGGAGAGTAAGGATTATATGATCTATTTTCTCTTGTAGTTCGTTTTTTAGATAAATATCCTGAGGGTTTTCACGCCAGTCAATGAGTTCTCTCCTTATTTTTGCCCTGTATCCATCATCTAAAGGTTCATCGAGTGAAACATGAGGCACAGGATTTCTTTTTCTTAAAAGCATAAGGGATTCATTTGTGGCTATTCTGTATAACCAGGTGGAAAATTTACTTCTTCCTTCGAATTGATACAATTTGCTGTAGGCCTTAATAAAGGTTTCCTGCAAAACCTCTTCGGCATCTTCTGTATTCCGGAGCATATTCCAGGCAATATTATATACATGCTTTTCATAGGTATTGATTAATGTTTCAAAAGCTTCGAAATCACCATTTTTACTTTTTTCAATAAGGATATTTTCCTCTAATAGCAATATTTAAACACCTCTTTCTTCATCTATTTCAACAATTTCTTTTATTGTAAGAGATATTTTCCTACTTTTACAAAGATTGCAGCCAAACCACAGTAATAGCCCCAGGGAAAGTATAAAACAACTCATAAATAAATCCATAAATATCACCTCATAATTGACGTCTAAAGATAGGATTCAAAAAAAAGAAAAAAGATTCAAAAAAGTAGCTCTTCAATTAGCTCAAAAGTAAAAAGAACTCGCCGAGTTCTTTTTAAAAGTAAATTCTATATTTATCCTGATGTTAACTCAAGCAGAGTAAGACGTTATTTGATATCGTGCATAACTTTATCATGTATAAGCTGACTACCTTTAGCCAGAGATACAGTAGATAAAGCGAGAAGAGGAAGTCTGGCATAAATAGAAAACGTACCCATACAGGCAACACTTACACCAAAGGTTCCCAGTACTGATAAAAGATAACCTTTCCTGGCTATTTCACCTTTCTCAGACATTTTTTGTTTCAATGCTTCTATTTCCTGTTCTAATTTTGCTACATCATTATCTCCGCCCAAACAACCTCCTGGTAAAATCCTATCTTTTACTTCCAGGGGATTCGTTTGAGTATTCTTAATTCCAGTAAATGGAAGAGAAGTATTTGTGGTACCTGAAGCTCCTCCTATAATCATTCTCATATCCTCCTTAGTTTTAATATACTAATTTAGTAATTATAATGCTATAATAACATAAAAAGTTTTAAAGTGAATATACTTTTTGTTAATTTTTTGTTAACATTATATAAAATATTTCTTTCTGTGAATATATAATTTGGTACGGCAACAGGTAAGTTAGTATCCATCTCACAAGCCTGTCCCTGTCCAAGGTCTTACGCAAAATCTATGATCCTGTTACAATAAAATCTGTTATTACAGAACATACAGTTTTATATTTATATAACTTTCTCCTTTGACGGCATATCTTTTGCTCCAGAGCCCGGACAGGGACAGGTGTACACGTATTACGCTTTAGGATCCTATTTTTCAGCTTTTATCACAAAAAAATTTACAGGTGGAAATATTTTTTTACTTCTTCAAAGGATGTACCTTCTGTAATTGTTCTGGAAATCTGTTTTTCTCCTTCAATATTTCCAAGCATTATACATCCAATCAGTTTATCGGAAGAAATAACAGCTTTTTTATAAATAAAGGCTTTCTCATCTTTATGGACAACTACTTTCATTTTGCCATCTCCATCTATATCTCCCATAGAAAGCAGATCGATTCCCACTACCTTTAATTTATGTGATAAAAGAGTACCTTTATATTCTTTACTACCAGGCTTTACCATATTTTCTCCTGCTATTTCACCCTGTTCTTTTGCAGGTTGCCAGATCCCATAAAGCCTGCCATCATGTTCTATAACATCCCCTGAAGCATAAATATTATCCACACTGGTTTTCATATAATTATCCACAAGGATTCCCTTATTGACCTTTATACCTGCCTCTGTAGCAAGTTTAAGATCGGGTCTTATGCCTGCAGAGATAATTATCATATCTCCTTCAAGGATTTCTCCCGTCTTTAAAGTGAGTTTCATAGAAGCAGCAGAACCGTCAATGTTTTCAGATACCTTTCCCAGATAAAATTCAAATCCCATAGATGTAAGTTGTTTTTCTAAAATGTCTGCTCCTTCTACATCCAGTTGTCTCGGTAAAAGCCTCGGGAAAAATTCTACTACCCTTACTTTTAATCCGAGTTTCCGGAGACTGTTACCTGTTTCAAGTCCCAGGAGACCTCCCCCTACAAGTATGGCAGATTTGGATTTTTCGGCAAGGGACATAATCGTGTCTGCATCGACTTTATTTTTTACTGTAAAGACTTTAGGAGAATCCACTCCCTTAATAGGAGGAACAAAGCAGTTTGCTCCCACTGCTATGAGTAATCTGTCATAGGCAAAAACTCTGCCGTCTTTTGTGGTAATTTCATTTTTCTCCGGCACTATGGAAGTAACTTCTGTGTTAAGATAAAGATTTATTTTATTATGAGAAAACCATTTTTCACCGGAAAGTATACATTTTTCAAAGGGAACATCTTTTGCGAGATAATCAATTAATTTCGGTCGATAGTAATAAGGAACATTTTCTGTTGTAAAAACATCAATAATTCCTTCTTTATCAAGTTTTCTTATTTTTGCTGCAGCAGAAGATCCTGCGGCACCATTACCGATTATTACATATTTCATTTTTTTAACACTCCTTTTAAAATTATTTCAGGGAATAGATTTACTTTTCTTTTATCTCTTCCATATTCCTTTAATTTTTACCAGATAAATTTTTTAACAACAGTTTCTTAACTATAGTTTTGGACTCTTTCCAGAGAAATAATAGTTTTGTCTTATTTCTGTACCGTCTGACATAGAAATAGAGAAAAAATTAGTTTATACCATTTCGCTATCAAGTGTATTAAATTTATGGTTTATCTGATACAGTAAGTTGTTATGATGATGATAGAAGAGAGTCTATAAAGATCAGCTTAAACCATATGTATCAATCGGTAAAGATGACTAAGTACGGCAACAGGTAAGTTAGTATCCATCTCACAGGCCTGTCCCTGTCCGGGCTCTGGAGCAAAATCTATGATCCTGTTACAATGAAATCTGTTATTATAGAATATACAGTTTTGCATTTATTTAAGTTATAACTTTCTCCTTTGACGGCATATCTTTTGCTCCAGAGCCCGGACAGGGACAGGTGTGTATATTTAAAATTTTTTGGATACTTTTTTACATGAAACGGTACTGAGCAGTAGGAAGATCCCTCAGAGACAATTACTCTACTACATTTTAAATAGATTTTTAACCTCAGAGATTACTTCCTGAACTGGAAAAACAATATTTTTATTTTTCCTTCTTATTTTCAATTCTACAAGACCCTCTTTTACTGCCTTATACCCCACAGTAATCCTTAAAGGTATTCCCAGAAGGTCTGCATCTTTAAATTTAAATCCTGCCCTTGAATCACGGTCATCTAACAGTACATCTACCCCTTCTTTTTTAAGGAAGTTATAGATATTAAGGGCTATTTCTTTCTGTTTTTCATCTGATGGTTCAAGAAGTAATACAATTACATCAAAGGGTGAAACAGAAGATGGCCATATAATTCCATTTTCGTCATGATGTGTTTCTACAATAGCTGCCATAGTCTGGCTTATATTAAGAGAATAAGACCCCATAATAATCTTATGTTCTTTACTTTGTTCATCGAAAAAAGTGGCTTTCATAGGTTCAGTGTATTTATCTTCTATCTTAAATCCTTCTGCAAGTTTAAAAGCACTTTTAACTTCAAGAAGTTTTTTGCAATTTTTACAGAGATCTCCTGTGGCTGCCATTCTTAAATCTCCATAATGAGAAATATTAAAATCTCTACCAGGCATAACATTTTTAATGTGATAATCACCTTTATTTGCTCCCACAATAAGAGATTGCATATTTTTTACTTCCAAATCTGCCAGAACAGGGATTTTTCCAAGTCCCACAGGTCCTGCAAACCCCACAGGTGCTCCTGTAACTTTCTCTACCAGTTTATCATCTGCCATTTCCAATTTTTTTACATTCAGTAATTTTTTTATTTTATGGGGATTAAGCTCTCTGTCTCCTCTTACAAGGGCGGCTACAGGTTTGCCGTCAGTTTTAAATAGGAGCGTTTTGGCAAAAGAGGTTGGTTCTTCTCCCATAAAAGCAGTTACTTCTTCTATTGTTTTTTTACCTGGAGTGAAAACAGACTCTACAGGAGAACTCTCCTCTTTTATAAATGTTTCTTCAGAAATAAAAAAATCTGTCTTTTCAGATGTTGCCATATATCCACACTCAGGACAGACATATATAAGTTCATCTCCCAGTTCATTAAAGATTAAAAATTTACTTCCTTCATAACCATCTTCACTGTATGAAGGAAGTACTGTCATATCAATACCGCATATTTTAAAGATTTTTAGATAAACTTCACAGATTTTTTTATAGCCTTTTTCTAAATCTTCTATAGATGTATGAAAAGAGTATATTTCATTTAAGAAAAATTCTTTCGGTCTTAAAAGTCCTCCTTTTGCCTTATTATCATCTCTGAGAACCCTTATGATTTGATACAGAAAAAGGGGCATTTCTCTGTAAGAACGAACTTCTTTACTTATGAGATCTGTAATAATTTCTTCTGAAGAAGTTCCTATAGACATAGTTCTACCGCTCCTATCTTTAAAATAAAAAGATCCTTCCTTTTTTTTTATAGAGACTGGAGGGTATAAATCCTGAGGGTTAAGTAAAGGTATAATAATTTCCTGAGCCCATATAGTTTCAAGTTCTTCTCTTATTATTTTTTTTATTTTTTTTAGTACAATAGAACACAAAGGTAGATATGAGTAGATTCCTCCTGCCACTTTTCTTATGTAACTGCCTCTTAAGAGTAATTTATTACTTGTACTTTTTGCATCAGCAGGAGCTTCTTTAAGGGTTCTTATAAATAAATATGATAGTTTCATAAATTTTTTTGCCTAATAAATCCAGGATATCTGGAAAGTTATAAAAAGTAAATCACCCTCATACAAATATGAGGGTGATTTATATTATAATATATTTTTAATGTGCTCCATAGATTTGACCGACAGTAGGTCCCAGGCCAAAAGGATTCTGGTACCAGTTAGAGACATCATTATTGACTGCAAAAACAGAATCGCCATCAGCCTGCATAGCATCAGCCATATAGCCATCATAGCTACTGCTTTTAATACTGCCTCCATCACCATGGATATGGTCATGGCCATTATATATATCAATTGATCTTACAACACCCTTTGGTCCGTCTGCATTCATTGTTATCTTAGTTCCATCAGGAAGATTGAAAGTCATAGTCTTATCTTTCCAATCCCATCTCTTTCCATCACTCTGATCTACATGGGGATCTCCCCATATCTTGGTCTGTCCCTTGGTTTCGTAACCAGGTAACTGTCCTGCTACAGCAAATGCTCCTCCCGGGCCTGCTGTTGCCAGAGCAAATGAACCTCCCCCTACTTTCCCCATTCCACTGATTATAACATCTGTGCCCTGATAAGTTATCTTATATCCACCGGGAGTTGTAACACTATTTCCCTCTACTTTAAGTCCTCCCATACCTCCGTGGAGCTGCTGATTGGGTTTAATACCCACCATACCCAGCATACCTTTGTTGAAGACTCCTGCCATCAAGTTAGCTGTCATTCCACCTAAAAGTAAACCTGCCATCCCTGCCATACCCATACTACCCATGCCAAGCATACTATACATACCCATTCTAGCTATACTTTGAAGTAACTGATCCGAACCGCAGTACATACCTCCTCCAAACACAGGATTAAATCCTGGCATATAGCCGGGTATCATAGACATTCCCGGCATCATGGGCATTTGCCCCATCATTCCGCCCATCATTCCACCCATCATTCCACCCATCATCATAGGATTCATCATTCCAGCCATTCCCATACCACAACATCTGCCTGCCATACCACCCATTAGCATCATCATTTGCATCATCTGCATCTGAAGCATCTGAATCTGCTGTTGAAGCATCTGAATCTGCTGTTGTTGATAGCCACCTCCAGGATGATAATGATGATGATGATGGTGAATCGGGGGATGAATTGGGGGTCTAAAACCATAAACTGCTGCTACCATAATAAAATCCTCCTAATTTGCATATTAAAATTTAAAAATAATCTTATTTTACACTCTTTATATCACGACAATTTAAAAAAAGTAAAGAGTATCACAAATTTTATTAAAAAAAAATTCTTTATTCTCAAGATGTACAGTCAATTTCCGTTTTTTTACTCTAAAAAATTCTTTCTCTTTTCCATATGAGAGGAAAATCTTTAAGTAAAATATAATATTTTTTAATATAAGAAAAATCTTTTGTTTTTAGTGCATTATTTATAACTATTGCTGCACGTTCTCCTGATAACATAGCAAGTCTTATACCTTCTGCAGAACCGGGAGTTGTAGTGCCAATAGTATCACCAATAGCAAGAATATTGCCCGGCCCTACCGGTTTTGCCCCGGCAGCACCTGTATATACTCTACCTCCCTGTATTTTTGAGATAATTTTACCACTCTTCAGTAGTTTTACTGATAAAGGAAAGAAGGAAAGAAAATCCATAAAATTTTTTTTCAGATTAATCTTATTTTTTGCTCCTTTAGGAGTAAAACCATTACCATATCCTGCATTGTATATTTTATCTCCTTCAGGAAATATCCAGGCATACCCTGTAGGGTTTGTACGGGGATCAAAGATAAATATCATATCTTCTATAATAAGATCTGATTTTATATAACATCGAAGAGCATAACCAGGGGTTTCTTTACCTGTTGTCATTCCAAGTGTTTTCGCCAGTGCCAGATCTGAACCTGTAGCAATAACTGCTATCTTAGATAAAACTGGACTTGAGGATTCTTTAAAGGTAAGTATGTTAATATTTTCTTTATTAATATCAATTTTTATGACTCTTCCCTTTATAAAAACAGCTCCCTTTTCTACAGCTTTTTCTGCAATGATTGTATCAAAAATAGAGCGTTTTAATATAACAGGGTAACCATAAGAGGGTAGAAAGTTATGTATATTTATGATGCTCATCTTAGATGATTTCTGAAGGGATTTTAAGTCGGATACTTCACATATATAAGCAATTTTCAGTTCTTTCCCCAGGGAAAGGATCCTGTCATAAAGGCCCAGTCTTGCCAGAGTCTGAAAGGCAGGAGGTGAAATAAGATCTCCACATACTTTTTCTCTGGGGAATTTTTTACTGTCAATAAGTAATACCCTGTGACCTTCTCCTGCGAGATTGACAGAGAGGGTACTTCCTGCAGGCCCTGCCCCTATTACTGCCACATCCCAGAGAGTTTCTTCTATTTCATCTATTGATTTTTGAAAAGTTAACCTGTTTTTCTCTTTCATCAGAATATAAATGTCAGGTTACTTCATAAGAATTCCTATAGGACCCTTTTCATTTATAATATCTTTTATTTCTTGAAATTTTATATTTCCCTCGAATCCCTGAATAGCATAGGAGGTATTAATATTTATGAGAATCAGTTCATCAGTGGTTAAATAAAAATCATAAGACTCTTTTTGTTTTTCTATATACAAATCATGTTTTTTAATAAGCTTTTCCATTAAACTCATATAATTGGATTTTTCTTTAAACAAATCTTTAAAAGTGTATATTTTCCCATCTTTCAGGTTAACAGTAAAGGTTTTCAGAAGTTTTGAAGGATGGGCCGAAGGAGTGAGCATAGCAAGTCCTGTATAGTGAATGGATAGAATGTTATTTTTATTGACACCGATGTTATATTCCACTTCTATGTTATAGGTAGAATTATTTCCGAAATTCTCTATAAGATCCTTATGACAGAATTCCAGGTCTTTCTTATCCAGGAAATTAACACTTCTTCCATATACACCTTCATAACCTGTGAGAAATCCCTTTTTTAGAAATTTATTCACCTCTTTTTCCACATTTTTGTCTTCAAGCCCGCTTACTTGAGGATATATTATAGTTATAGAAAATTTTTTATCAGATGATTTATAGACAAATCTCTCACTTTTTATCTCTGCTCCATAAACAGTAAATATACAGAAATGGAGCAAAACAACTGTAATAAATAATATTTTTAGAAATTGCATATTTATTTCTTCCTTTCGTTTTACCTGCTTTGCAGAGATTTCGTTTCAATCTCTACATCTTAATTCAACACTGCCTTTATCCTTCTTACACCGGCAGAGCTGCTCTGTTCTTTGATTATTTTAAATTTCCCCAGAAGACCTGTTCTTTCCACATGGGGTCCTCCGCAGACTTCTTTACTGTAATCTCCTATGGTATAAACCTTTACACGGTCACCGTATTTTTCGGCAAAAAATGCAAGAGCACCCAGGTTGTCTGCTTCTTCCTTTGTCATTTCCTTATACTTTACAGGGAGATCCTTATGTATTACCTCATTTACACTATCTTCTACTTTTTTTATCTCTTCAGGAGTCATTTTATCAGGATGAGTAAAATCAAATCTGAGTCTTTCTACTGTTATATTACTTCCTTTCTGCTGAACGTGTTTACCCAGAACCCTTCTTAAAGCTTCATGCATTAAATGAGTAGCAGTATGAAGTTTTGTTGTCATTTCTTCATGGTCTGCAAGACCTCCGGCAAATTTCTTATCTGCCCCTGCCCTTGAGAGTTCCTGATGTTTTTTGAACTGTTTCTGAAAGCCTTCCATATCACAGGTAAAACCTCTTTCATCACAGAGTTCCTTTGTAAGTTCCGGAGGAAATCCGTATGTGTCATAGAGACGAAATACAGTTTTTCCCTGTAAAACCTTATTTTCTCTGGCATGTTCAATGACTTTGAGGAATTCTTTTTCTCCTCTTTCAAGGGTTTTACCAAATTTTTCTTCTTCGTCTTTCAAATAAAAGATAATATGTTCTTTTGATTTCAGAACTTCAGGATAGACATCTTTGTAAAGATCTATAACTATTTCTCCCAGTTCTGCCGTAAAAGCCCTTTTTATACCAAGTTTCATTCCATGACGGATAACCCTTCTTATAAGACGCCTTAAAATATAACTCTCATCGAGATTGGCCGGAGCGATACCTTCTGCTAAAAGAAATGTTGCTGCTCTTATGTGTTCTGTTATGACTCTTTCTGAAAAGATATTCTTTTCCTGAGAGATTTCTTTTACCCTGTCCATAATGGGTTTAAATAGTTCTGTTTCATATACGGTTTCTTTATTTTGAAGAAGAGCTGTTGCTCTTTCAAGACCAAAACCTGTATCCACATTCTTCTGGGAAAGGGGCAGGTACTTTCCATCAGGGGTTTTATTATACTGCATAAAGACATCATTCCATATTTCCCAGTATTTTCCGCAACTGCAGGCAGGATTACATTCGGGACTGCATTGTTTTCTTCCCGTGTCATAAAACATCTCCGTATCAGGACCGCATGGACCTCCCACAGGAAGTCCCCACCAGTTGTATTTTTTCCCGAGAAAGTAAATTCTATCTTCAGAAATATCAAGGGATCGCCATACAGAAAAAGCCTCATCATCTTTAGGTGCTGTTTCGTCTCCTCCAAAAACCGTTATAAAAAGTTTTTCCTGAGGAAGGCCAAGCACTTTTGTTAAAAATTCATAACTCATCTTTATGGCTTCTTCTTTAAAATAATCCCCTAAAGACCAGTTGCCCAGCATTTCAAAAAAGGTAAGATGTATTGTATCACCAACTTCATCTATATCATCTGTGCGAAGAGATTTCTGACAGTCTACAAGTCTTTTACCTGCAGGATGTTTTTCTCCCATAAGGAAAGGTATAAGAGGATGCATTCCTGCAGTGGTAAAAAGGACACTGGGATCATTTTCCGGTATTAGCGGTGCACCGGGTATTTCTACATGGTTTCTTTCTACAAAGAAATCTATATATTTTCTTCTTAATTCTTTTGCTAACATCGATAAATACAACTCCTTTTATTAATGAAAAGATAAAAGGGAAACGAACAAATCAGTAAGTTATTCTATTTTACGATTTAACTATACATTATACTTACTATCTTTATATTATGCAACTGAAAATTATATTAACTGAATAAATTTTCTTTAGGTAAGACTTATAAAATAAGGATTAATTAATCTTTTCACTTTTCATCATTAAAAATGAAATATATTTTAAATTCATGCGACTATTGGGAAAACATATTAAGGAGGAATTTAAGATGAAAAACTTTTTTAAATTTACTGTAACATTTATTCTGGTTCTCTATCTCTTATTAACATCTGTAATGGCAGAAGAAAAACAGGGACAGGTTACAATACCTCTTGATCAGTTCCTGAAACTTATGAATAGCGGCAGTAACAAACCTGCCACTCCATCAATACCTCCGCCTCCGGTAACTCTGGTTTTCGGTACAGGAGATCTATCTGTAACACCATTAAAAGACGCTCTCAAGGTTCAATGTAAAGTTATATTCAAGGTTTTCCACGGTGGATGGAATGAAATTTCCCTTATAAGTAATCAGGCAGCTTTAAGCCAGGTTAAAATAGACGGAGAAGAAATGGCTGTTTATATAAAAGATGGAAAATATACAGTTGTATATAAAGGAGCAGGGAATCACACCCTTGATATGACCTATCTGGTTTCCACCAGAAGAACAGGTAATACGACTTCAGGAAAGCTACTTCTACCCCCTTCTTCATCTTCCAATCTAACTCTTATAATACCTGCCACCGGTATTAATATTCAGGTTAATCCTTCTATGGGTGGTAGTACAGTGGAAGAAGAAAAGAAAACTATTTTTAAAGGTACCTTGCCTTCTGCCGAAGGGATAGATCTATCCTGGTCTCTCAGAACCGTGTCAGATAATAGCCGTCAGTCAACAGGTAAGCCGAGAATTTATGCACAGGTTTATGATTTGCTTTCAGTCAGTGTTGGATCTATTCAGATTACAGGTCTTGTAAACCTCTCTATACTCCGGGGACAGACCGATAATTTCTCTTTCTCCGTGCCGGAAGATGTGGAAATTCTGGAGATTAAAAGTGATAAACTTCAGACCTGGTCTGTAGAAGAAGGAAAAAATAATAAAAAACTCCTTATATTCTTAACGGAAAAAGTAGAAGGAACCCAGCAGGTTACCGTTATATATGAAAAACCACTCAAAAACGTTTCATCTGTATGGACTGCTCCATTTCTTCAGGTTATAGGAGCAGAGCAGGAGAAAGGTTTTATAGCATGTGAAGCGAAGACAAGTCTTGAAATGAAATCAACTGAAGAGCAGAATATAAACAGAGTGGATGTAAAGGAACTTCCCTCGGCTCTTGTAAACCTTGCCTCCAGTCCTGTAATACTTGCATACCGTTATTATAAACATCCTTTTGTCCTTTCTATAGAGACACAGAAGCATGAAGAACTACCTGTTCTTTCTGCAACCATAGATACGGCACAGGCAGTAACATTCGTAAATGATGACGGCCTGGGGCTTACAAAAGTAATTTATCAGATGAAAAATAATGAGAAGCAATTCCTGGAGCTAAAACTGCCGGAAGGTTCGGAAATATTAAATGCCTTTGTAGCAGGTTCTCCTGTGAAACCGGTAAAAGCCTCTGATAGTAAAGATAAGAGAACCGTATTAATTCCCTTGAGAAAATCCGAGACCGGAGAGAATTCAGGATTAAGTTCTTTTGCAGTTGAAATCACTTATAAGAGTAAAAGTGGTAGTTTTTCTTTTCTGGGCAGTAAATCTGAAATCCTTCCCGGGTGTGATGTTCAGATATCCGAATATTACTGGACTATTTATCTTCCTGAAGGCAACAGGGTATTAAGTTTTACAGGTAATATGAAACAGGCTGAAGGTATGATGGCGCCGGTAAATAGAAATTTATTCCTTAATGAGGCCAAGTATGATAAAAATATTGCGGAGAAAATTGCCCCTTCTGCAGAAATGGTAGATATTAAAGATAAAAGACAGTTACAGCAGACTATGGTACAGAATTTTACAAGCACTACTGTAGCTGATAACACAGGAAGGGTCTCAGGTGTGCTCCCAGTAGAACTTTATATACCACAGAGCGGTCAGGTTTTTTCCTTTAAAAAACTCCTTGTAGAAGAAGGGCAGACCCCTTCGGTGATCGCATCTTATGTGGGGCAATCCTTTGTAGGTACAGTTTGCTGGTTTTTTCTGAGTTTATCCTTTTTACTTATAATTATACCAGGTAAAAAAGGCTTAAATAGGAATAGATTAATACCTGCAGGTATTGTCCTTCTGGTAAGTTTCTTAATCGGAAAGAAAATAGGAGAAATCTTTTTTTCCAGTATAGTAGGAATAATTCTGGGCTTCATTTATCTGGCTATTGTATGTAATCTGCCTGGCAGGATACTGAACTTTTTTAAAAAATTAGAATGGCATAAGCCAGTGGGAGCAAAGTATAACAACATGTAAATCTGAGATTATATATAATATACTCACCCTGGGGTGAGTTTTTATTTTTCTGTGATAAAAAATAGGATCATAAAGTGTAATTCGTTTACACCTGTCCCTGTCCGGGCTCTGTAGCAAAAGATATGCCGTCAAAGGAGAAAGTTATAACTTAAATAAATACAAAACCGTATATTTTTCAATAACAGATTTTATTGTAACAGGATTATAGATTTTGCGTAAGAGCCCGGACAGGGACAGTCTCTCCATATGGATACCGACTTGCCTGTTGCCATACCAGGTTATATCTTCACAGAATTATTTACAGAAAGATTTTTTTATCTTGCAGGAATTATTCAGGAAGTATAAGAATTTTATGATATTATATGTTTCCAAACAGGAGGATCATTATGGAAATTGTAGATTTAATGAAAAAAGCTCTTCAGGTAGGAGCTTCGGATTTGCATCTTGTAGTAGGGGTTCCGCCAAGTATTAGATTGGATGGTCAGATACATTTTCTTGATGAGAGAGAATTAACACCAGAGGACACCCATACTTTAATATACAGTATTCTTCCATCAGAAAAGAAGGAAAGGTTTGAAACAGACTGGGAATTGAATTTTTCTTATTCTCACCCTTCTGTAGGCCGTTTTAGAGCTTCTATATATTATCAGAAAGGCTGGGTCGAAGGAGCGTTCAGATTAATTCCTCTGGAAGTAAAAACTCTGGTTCAATTAGGTCTTCCACCGATTGTTTCCAATCTGGCACTTAAACCCTATGGACTTGTCCTGATTACAGGGCCTACAGGTGTGGGGAAATCAACTACCCTTAATGCTATGATAGATCTTATAAATATTCAGAGAAGAGTCAGGATTATTACTATTGAAGACCCTATTGAATTTGTCCATCATCATAAAAATAGTATAGTAATTCAGAGAGAACTTGATTCAGATACTCACAGTTTTCATGATGCCCTCATAAATGCTTTAAGACAGGACCCCAATGTAATATGTGTCGGTGAAATGAGAAATCTGGAAACCATATCAACTGCCCTTACAGCAGCAGAAACAGGTCATCTTGTCCTGAGTACCCTTCATACAACAGATGCAGCAACAACCGTAGATAGAATAGTTGATATTTTCCCTCCATATCAACAGGGACAGATAAGACTTCAGTTGTCTCAGAGTCTCCAGGGAATAGTTTCTCAACAACTACTGCCCAGAGCAGATGGCCCCGGAAGAATAGTGGCACTTGAAATTTTAGTGGCTTCCTCGGCCATAAGAAATCTTATTAGAGAAGGTAAAAGCAATCAGATAGAAAATGTAATAGCCACAGGAAAAGATTATGGAATGATAACTATGGATAATTACCTGAAAAATCTCTGTAGAAAAAGAATTATAAATAAGGATCTTGCAGCATCAAAAGCGAAAAATCCCCTTGTTTTTAATGAGATAAGAGGATGATGAGTAGTTTATAGATTTAAGTCGACAGTTGAAACTTTGAAGTTTAAGATAAACAACTCTCAATGCTAAGTACTGCAACAGGCAAGTTAGTATCCATCTCACAAGTCTGTCCCTGTCCGGGCTCTTACGCAAAATCTATGATTCTGTTACAATGAAATCTGTTATTACAGAATATACAGTTTTGTATTTATTTAAGTTATAACTTTCTCCTTTGACGGCATATTTTTTGCTCCAGAGCCCGGACAGGGGCAGGTGTATATGTTTTTGGATGTAGATCTGATATCTTGTTAGCTCAAGCCGGCTAGAATCCGCCTCCAGGACTTCACAATATTATTCATTTCATCACTGGCTTAATAGCAGACATATCTGTCCTTTTCTTTTTATTTGACTTTCACCATTTTTTTCGCTAAAATTTTTATTATTCCTATTATTATTTCTTTCTTTTGGAATAAAGGGATTTAAAAGTAGACTGATCTTATAGAGGATTATAATGAATACAACCTCTTCAGAAATCATCCTTATAAAACAGAGATACAAAATAATCAAAACCCTCGGTACAGGGGGCATGGGTACCGTTTACCTTGCAGAAGACCTTCAGCAGGGAAACTTATCAGTTGCTATAAAAGAAATGCATAAAATCTTAGACCCTGTAGAAAGGGCAAAGGATATTGGTCAGTTTGGCAAGGAAGCAAAATTCTTAACAAAACTTTCTCATCCAAATCTTCCGAAACTTTATGAATTTTTTTTTGAAGATGACAGACCCTATCTCGTTATGGAATATATTGAGGGTAACACCCTTGACACTGTTCTGGAAGAAAGCCTTCAACCTATTAATGAGAGTCAGGTTTTAATCTGGGCAATTCAAATATGTGAGGTTTTAACTTATCTTCATTCTCAGACTCCCAGACCTATAATATTCAGAGATCTAAAACTTTCCAATATAATGCTTTCTAAAGAGGGGATGATAAAACTTATAGATTTTGGTATAGCAAGAGAATTTAATCCCCGTAAAGACACAGATACTATAAGGATGGGTTCTGTAGGTTATGCTCCTATGGAGCAATATGCAAAAGGAGGCCAGACAGATGTAAGGACAGATGTATATGCTCTGGGAGTATGTCTCCATTCACTTCTTACAAAAAATGATCCTGCCACTACTCCTTTTAGTTTTCAACCGATCCATCAATTTAATCCCGGTGTTTCTCAGGGACTGAATGACCTTATAATGAGAGCAATGGAAATTAAGCCGGAAAGCAGATTTCAAACAGTTCAGGAGATGTATATAAAACTTAAAGAAGAACTTCCCTTACCCCGTATTAGATTAACCCCGGATTTTATAGATTTAGGAGAGATAACACCGGGAGAAAAAAGAAATGTAACAGTCATAATAACTAACTCAAGAAAAGGTCTTCTCTCTGGGAAATTAAAATTTCTTCCTTCTGAAGGTATAAAATTGAATTTAACAGATTTTGAAAATAATTATCAGGAAGTTCGTGTGGATATAGATACTGAAAGATTTGAGCCAGGAGACTATAAAGAAACACTTACATTTATTTCAAATGGTGGAGAAGCAGATATTACAATATCTTTTAGAATTATTCCTTTTAAAACTATTATAGATACAGATGTCTCTTTTATAGATTTCGGAACTTTAAAATATGCTGAAGAAACATCACAGGAAATTACCGTGTACAATACAGGAGGAGGAAACCTCTCTGGTAGAATTACTTCCCCCCAGGGATGGCTTACTTTCAGTCCGTCTATAATTAATACGAATGAAGAAAAGATTAAAATAACTGTAGACCAGGAGAAATTATCTGAAGGTTCAACTCATAGCGGTGTAATAAATATAGAATCAAATGGTGGAAATATCATTATAAATACAATACTTTTCAGACCCTTATTAAAAATTATACATTCTGAAATCAATCTGGGAAAGATTTCAGGAAAAGATCCTGAAAATATTCTCCTGAAAATTAATAGCACAGGGAAAGGATTTTTAAAAGGAAGGATTGATTGTAAAGAACCCTGGGTAAGGTTATCTTCAAATTCACTGGAAGGTAATAAGAATTATATAAATATAACTGTAGATCCCGCATCTTTAAAGAAAGGGAGAAAAAATAAAGCTTTTATAGAAATTACTTCCAATGGGGGTAATTTTTCTATCCCTCTTATAGTAGAACCTTATTCCCTTCTAAAAATAGTCACAAAATATTGTTTTATATTTTTTTTAACCTTACTTCTCATTATGTCCAATTATTTTCGTTATATTATGGAACAAAAGTATAAATTTGAATTTATGTCCCGTCTTTCAAATTTATCATCTACTATAGTTTATTCTACTGAAATGGATGCTTCCAGTAAAATCTATACTATAAAGCCTGATGGAACAATGAAAAATTTTATTGCCAGAGGATATTTTCCCCGCTGGTCTCCTGATGGTAAAAAATTACTTTTCTCTGGTTCGGAAAGAAAAATTTTTTTTATGGATATGAGGACAGAGAAATATAAATATCTCACAACAGGAAATAATCCTGTCTGGTTCCCTGACGGGGAAAAGATAACCTTTGAAAAAGATGGCGATATAATATATACATTGAATCTGGCAAATAATAAATTAGAACCCCTGATTTACGGACAGTGTCCATCCTGGAATCCTTCAGGAGATAAACTCGTTTATGTGGATAATACAGCAATAAAAGTACTTGCCAATTCTATGCCTGATGTTGTAGATAATGGTTTAAAACCCTTATGGTCTCCTGATGGGAAACATATAGTTTATAAATTGGATAGAAAAACTCTGGCTATTATAAACCCTGATAGAATATCCCTAAAAAAAACCTTTGAAGGAGAGGAACCGGCATGGAGTTTTAAGGGGGATCGCCTTGCTTTCAGGAAGGAGGGTATGATATATATTTTAGATCTCCTCAGAAATGAAGAGAAGAAAATAATAGAAGGGCGAGAACCTTCCTGGTCACCAGACGATAAATACCTGGCTTTTAGCTCTCCCGATGGTATATATGTTATAGAGCTTTCTTCTCTTATGACATACCAGATTTCTTCTGAAGGGTATTTACCCCTCTGGTCTCCATATTTATAAAATATAATATGGTACAGTCCTATCTCCTATAACTTCACTCATACCTATGAAATTTTTATTAAAACTATAATATAATTCCTCTTCCTCAGTAAAATCTCTTATTTTGACTCTGGCTACTGTTATAAATGGTATATGAGGGAACGTTTCCCTGAGTTTACTTCCTCCTTCATAATCCACCTTTTCTACACCGCAGACTATAGCTCTGAGAGGAATATCAGCCATATCCAGTATTGATTTGAGAGTAAAGAGTGTTTTTGATGTACTGACTACATCGTCAATCAATACCACTCCACCTTTTTGAAGAGACTTTTTTATATGTTCAGGTAAATATAGACCCGGTCTCAGAGAAGATCCCATAATAAACTCCGGACTCATCTCGGCAGTTAAAAAATCTCCTTTAAAGGCATTTATTGTAGATGAGTCATACCAGTTTGCCCAGTGGATATTTATCCCTGTACATCTCTGAACTGATGAAAGTATAAATCCCCCTCCCCTGTCTGATTCTGTTATTCCTGTAATGTTCAACAGATCAATATCCTCATTCATGAGAGCCTTCCCTGTAACCATACCGATAGCATCCAATTCCGTATCTTTCATAGGTCCATCGGTTATAGGAAGAGGAATGTAATTATAAGATTCTTTATTTTTTTTTACAACCCTGCAGACAGGAATATTACTGCACGTATCTCTGAATAAATTTGCCATAGAGAGTAATGTTTTATCTGATAGGGATGATAATTTTTTCATAAATATATTATAATCTACTTGAAGATAATCTGCAAATTATGAAACTTGACTTTAATTTTTACTCTGGACGGCAATATCAGAGCAATGTAACAGACCTTCATGGATAGCTATTGGTATGATGTTGCCACTGGTAAATTTACTGGTGCTGGGTTATATGACTTTGGCGGTGAGGTGGGACAAAGACCTCAACGTTCTCTACCGGGATATTAGATTAATTAGTGAGTTCTGCTTTTATTTCGTCTCTGAGGGTGAAATAGGTAGTGATGTTAGTGAAGGCTTTATCTATTTCATTCTCTGCAGTTTTAAAGGTATTTATGTCTTTTACTTCAATTGCCATAACTAAATCTTCAAGGGCTTTTTTAAAATCTGAAAGAACCTGAAGTAAAATTTCTCCTGCTTTTTTAAACTTATGAGATGCCTCATGAGGAATGCCCCTTTCCTTAAGTCTGTCTATATCAAGTTGAAACATCGCTTTATATTCTTGTAGTTTATTATGTATTTCGTCCAGTTCCTTGGCACTGCCTGAACTAACAATCAGATTTTCTGCTTTTTTAAGAATTTCGTAAAATATATCCTTTTTAGATAGAAAATGACGACATTTTACTGATACACTTATATACTTAAGAGAAATCAGTGTAAATTGCGACTTTTTTTCTTCTGTTACAGATTCCCCTGTAGATTTAGTCTCTACCCTGGTTACAGGTTTAACTTCCTGTAACATAAAGGACTGCTGAAACATAGGAGGAACCAGAGGTCTCGCTTCCACTTTTTCATCTACAGGAACAGGTCTTAGTTTGTTTGCATAGTGAAGATATTTCATCACTCTGGTATTTGTTTCTCTCAAACGATGGGAATAAATTTTGTTAAGATTAATACTTACCCGGGAATATTTTTCCAGTATGTCTATAAAATCTCTGGAAGTTATAATATATAATTCAGCATCTCCCATTACAACAACTGCCGTGGCAGATCTTCTCTGATTATCAACAGCAGACATTTCTCCGAAAATAGCTCCTTCTCTCAAAAGAATTAATTCTTCCTCTTTTTTATTTGCTCTATCAAGGTATTTTCTTATGGAAACTCTGCCAGAATTTATTATATATATTTCTTTACTGGTGTCATCTTCTTTAAATATTACTGTATTTTCAGGAATTTTTTTATATTTTACCAGGGAAGCTATATGTTCTAAGTCTTCAGAGGAAATATTCTGAAATAATGAAACACGGGAAAGAAATGGT
>Ga0302240_1000662_pt1 | contig 33084 bp, 33 predicted proteins | sample AAG_UR_His_MG_FD_193538 | JGI IMG/M metagenome (GOLD analysis project Ga0302240, IMG submission 193538) | Enriched activated sludge microbial communities from anaerobic digester in WTTP, New Holstein, Wisconsin, United States - AAG_UR_His | ecosystem: Engineered > Bioreactor > Anaerobic >... | reverse complement strand
TAATTAAATATCCATACAGGAGTATAAAGCAGGGATACCTCTTTCTTTTCTATCTTTGAATTTACGCCTTTCAGCCTTTCTACAAGAGCTTTACATGCTTCTTCTTCAAGCCTGTTAGCTTCTCTTTCCCCTTTAATCCATGCCTCTTCCGGCGCCATATTTGGTATTTCAAGAGAAAAACGCTGATTTTCACTATCATCTAAAAAAAGAGCCTTTTTTTCCATAGGAAGAGGAAATAGCTCTCCCCACTTACCTTCACTTTCTTTCAATGCTCCCGATACAGATACAAAAGCATTATGAGATCCATAATGCTGGCCATTTTGAGGATACCATTCTTCATAGGGCTGATCTTCGTAAAGGCCTGTTAGTTGATTATATACCTGTCTCATTTTTTTTACTGAATTTTCTCCAAACCAGTTGGATGTTAATTGACATTCGAAAGAATAACATGGAATCATAACCCCATTAGGTCTTATCTGAGAAATTGTTTTTTCAGTATCTTCATGGACAAACTCTCTTCTCTGTGTTTCTCTTAGAATATATTTCATTGCTACATCCTCTTCAACTTCTACAGGAAGTATAAAAGTTCGATCCTCAAGTCCATGAGTTTCACCGGATATTTCTGCAAAATACTTGGACCCACAGTATTCACATTGGAGGGTTCTCATACTGGCAGTTCTTTTGAGTTGAGCACCACAGGTTTCACATTTCAGATTTATCAGGTTCATAGAACATCCCTCATTATTAATAGTTGAGGATTGAACGGTTATAGTTTATAGTTGGTATTCTTTACTGAATTTTCAACCCTTAACCTTCAACTATAATATAATTCGATTTTCTTGAATTATATACCTTCTTACTATTAAAAAATTATCTTTTCTCAGGATCTAATATACAACGAAATCCTATACCACTTCCCCTGTCAGAATCAATAATCGAGCGATCTGAACATCTAAAATTCTTTTCTTCTATATTTTCCCAGGAACCACCGCGGATAACCTTGTATTTACCTGTTTTGGGACCAGTTGGATTTTTATAAGGACTGGTTTTATAATAATTTTCATCATACCAGTCATAGCACCATTCTGCTACATTTCCTGCCATATCCATTACAGCATAATTACTTGCTCCTCCAGGGAAAGAACCTGCTGGTAAAACCCCCCGTCCATCATAAAAATTAATCATCTTTTTACATAAAGTTTCGTCATTCATATTTTTATTATTACATCTATTGGCATCCCATTCCATACCCCAGGGATAAATATTGCCTCTGGTGCTTTTTGCTGCTTTTTCCCATTGTGCTTCTGTTGGAAGTCCTTTTCCCATCCACTCTGCATAAGTCTTTGCCCCATGCCATGTTACACTTACTACAGGGTAATTATCAGCACCGGTCTTTGGTATATAAATACCATTTTTTACTTCTATCAGACAGTTCTGATCCTGTATTACAAGCCACCAGGTTTTATCTTTAGCTCTATGATTTCCTTTTTCATTTAAAAATTTACAATATTGACTGTTGGTTACTTCATATTTATCTATATAATAATCCTTTAGATAAACCTTATGCTGGGGGTACTCATCTAATTCTCCCTGTTTGGTCTGACTTCCCATCCAGAAATCTCCTGCCGGGATCAGTATCATCTCTGTTTCTCTATATTCCCGTGTTTCAGGTAGAGTGACAGAACCTGCCAGACTTTTTACCAGACCTGACAATGTGATGATAATAAGGAATATAACTACTGGTAATATTTTTAATGATAACTTCATACAGATTCACCTTTCTCTAATAATAGTTTATTAGATATCCAGTTTAAATCTATATATTGCAAATTTCTTACCTTAATCCACAACAGGTTGTAAAATTTTCCTCTTTTTTATTTCATCTGTATAGTCTCTGAATTTTAAACAGTCTCTCTCCTCAAATGTATCGTTCTGTATTTCCAGTTTATCCAGATTTTCGGCTACCTGTCTGTAGGCATCACGGAAAGGGATACCTTTTTTTACTATTTCATAGGCTTTATCAGTGGCAAAGAGTTCCGGAGAAATAGCTTTACTCAAAGCCTCACTGTTGACTTTGAGATTCTGAAATATGAGTCCCATTATTTCCAGACATTTAGAGGTTATGTCGAAAGCTTTCATAAGAGCCTCTTTAGTGAGCTGATAATCTCGATTATATCCGCTTATTAATTTATTTCCTATCATATCCACGCTGTACATAAGAGTGTGAACTAAAGAGGCCTTCCCTCGAATTAATTCCAGAAGGTCATAATTTTTCTTCTGTGGCATTATACTTGAACCGGTGCAGAATTCATCGGGTAAAGAAAAAAAATTAAATTCCCCCATTGTAAACATAAGTAGATCTGAAGCTATTTTATCCATAGTTTTCATAAAACTGCAGAGCGGAAAGATTAAGGTGGAAATTAACTTCGGCCTTGCCTGAACATAAATACAGTTTCTATTACCTTTAAAGCCTAAAAGTTTTCCACTGTAATCTCTATCAAGATTTAATGATGATCCATAGCCGGCAGCACTTCCTAAAGGATTTTTATTATTTATCTCATATGACGTTTCCAGTAATAGTAAGTCATCCAGGAAAGATTCTATATAAGATCCTGTGAGTAATTGCAGGGAAGATGGCATAGCCTTTTGCATATGGGTGTATCCGGGCATAAGGACAATATTTTCTCTGGAAAAATTATTTAAAGTTTCACAGAGTTTTACGGCAAGATTATGTGTGTTTATTATTTCGTCTCTTACCAATAATTGTATATCAACCATAACCTGATCGTTTCTGGAACGACCTGTGTGTATTTTCCTCCCCAGATCACCTGACTTTTCTATAAGATAATTCTCTATTGCCGTATGAACATCTTCATCTTCTTTTTTTATCTCTATACCATTATTTTTTATTTCTTCCAGAGCATTTACAAGTTGTTCTGTTTCTACTTCGTTTAATATACCGGCTTTTTTAAGAGTCATGGCATGCGCTATAGATCCCCTGCAGTCATAGGGAATAAGTTTTTTATCCAGAATATAGTCATTCCCCACTGTAAAATCTTCTATAAGCTTATTTAATTCTATTCCTTTATTCCAGAGTTTCATAATCAGTGAGCAGTGATCGGTGATCTATTACAGACATTACTCTGATTACCGATTATCCTTTCCCCATTCTTTTCATAATTGCATTATGGGCCATCAGTCTTATGGCATTTATCTTGATAAATCCTTCTGAATCTGTCTGGTCAAAACCACCTTCTATATTCATACTTGAGAGATCATGATCATAAAGAGAACTGGGAGAAGTTCTTCCTGTAACAATAACATTACCCTTATAAAGTTTTAAATAAACCACTCCATCGATTATTTCCTGACTTTTCCTTATTGCTGCCATAAGGAATTCCATTTCAGGACTGAACCAGAAACCATAATAGACCAGTTCAGAGAATTTAGGACTCAGCATGTCACGAAGACGCATGACTTCTCTGTCCATTGCTATACCTTCTATATCCATATGGGCCGCTCTCAGTATTGTCCCTCCCGGTGTTTCATATACACCTCTTGATTTTATACCTACAAACCTGTTCTCCACTATATCCACTCTACCTATACCGTTTTCTCTCCCCAGTTCATTCAAATATGTAAAAAGTTCCAGGGGTTTTGTTTTAATTGTACCGTCTTCCAGGTTTACAATCTTTATGGGTATACCGTCTTTAAAGTGTATTTCTATCCGTGTTTCTCTGTCCGGTGCATCTTTTGGATCCACTGTGAATTTAAACATATCCCTGTGAGGTTGAATTGCGGGGTCTTCAAGGATACCTGATTCAAAACTTATATGAAGTAAATTTTCATCTATACTGTAAGGCTTTTCCAGTGTTACACTGAGTGGTATGTTATTTTCTTTTGCATAGTTTATAAGATCAGTTCTTCCTTTAAATTTTACAAGAAAATCCTTATTCTTCCATGGTGATATGATCTTTATCTTAGGATTAAGTGCATAATAACTCAATTCAAATCTGACCTGATCATTTCCTTTTCCTGTTGAACCATGAGATACATATTCAGCATTTTCCTTACTGGCTATTTCTATATGTCTTTTTGCAATTAGAGGTCTTGCAAGAGATGTTCCTAATAAATATCTGCCTTCATAAAGAGCATTTGCGCTGAAGGCAGGAAATATATAATCAGTAACAAATTCTTCTTTTAAATCTTCTATATAAACCCTGGTTGCTCCAATATTAAGAGCCTTCTGTCGAGCTTCCTCAAAATCCTCACGCTGACCTACATCTGCAAGATATGCTATTACCTCAAAACCCTCATCTATAAGCCATTTAAGTATACAGGATGTATCGAGTCCACCACTGTAAGCAAGAACTACCTTTTTCATAAAACCCAGCCTTTCTAATTCTTAAATTCTTTTTATTATAAAGCCAGAGAGAAAATTTTTCAATGATTTAGAAAGAATTTTTTCTGCATACATATATGTATCCACTATTTTTATATACAGCTTTTTTATATAATAGTAACAGAAATAAGGATAATAGTAGATTTATTATGAAGAAGATAAAGTTGTATCTCGAAACATCTATAAAGGTAGTGATAGTATGAAAAATGTGACCTTTAACTACCAGATATAATCTGTAAATTAATTACCTTTCACGCCTCACGTCAGTATTGCATAAGCCGGAAAAGTGTTATAAAATAGTAAGTGTTCATATGGCTAATAGCTGATAGCTAAAAGCTTAAAATAAATTTTTCCCTGGTGATAAAGATGTATGTTTGCAAATGCTGGTTTGATATTCACTTACTGGAGGAACCAAATTCCTTAAAACGTAAAAGACAGATCATTAAAAGTTTAAAGGACAGAATCTGGAACAAGTTTCGTGTATCAGTAGCAGAGGTAGGGGAAAATGATCTCTGGCAGAAAGCTGAAATAGGTATTGCTTTTGTATCTTCAACTGGAATTATAGCGGAACAAATCTTTTCTAAAATTTTAAATCTTATCGATTCTGAAGAGGAAGTCGAAATTGTTGATATGTTTTATGATATAGAAAAAATTAAATCTTAAATTATTATTAGCTTTCAGCTAAATCTTGCGAATTTTAAATATATAAATAGTCTGAAAAATAGAATTTAATGACATTTGTTATGTAATTTCCATAAAAGCTGACTGCTGATAGCTGAACGCTTACAATTATTTATGGATATTCGTTATATGCTGAAAATAGCACTGACCTCGTAATCCTGATAAAAAATACTGACGGAAAATTCAAATAATCCTTCTACTTCATAATCTAATTCTATACTGGATTCTTTATAAAGTATCTCTTTTATCCCGGATTTTATTTTTGTCAAGATTTAAAAGCTTCGCATTTTTGCTGGAACACATAAGTAGCCCCACCGATAAGTCCTGCCTGTGAACCCAATTCTGCAATTACTATCTCTGTGGATTCAGGAGGGAACATTTTAACCCTCTTTTTTATCTCTTTCTGTGCCGGGGGGAAGAGATATTTATGGGCATTGACTATTCTGCCACCTATAACTATCTTTTCAGGGTTAAGTATAAGGATAAGATTTGAAATACCTGTACCAAGGTATCTTCCAATTTTATCAAAAATCTCTTTTGCAACGTCATCTCCCTTTTCTGCTGCCTCAAAAACTGAAAGTGGAGATAGATCTTTAACTTCTGCTAAAAGAGTTTTTTTATTCTTATCTATCATCTCTTTAGCTGTTTTTATAATAGCACCCCTTGCTACAAGAGCTTCAAAACATCCTTTATTGCCACATCCACATAAAGGTCCATCAGGCACTATTGTCATATGGCCTATTTCACCTGCTCCCTGGGAGGAACCCAGATGGAGTTTATTGTCTATTATAATACCTCCACCAATTCCTGTTCCCAGTGTCATACAGATTATATTTTTAACACCTCTCCCTGCACCGAAATATTTTTCTCCCAGGGCAAAAGCATTTACATCATTAAGAATCATTACCGGCAAATCAAGTGTGGTTTCAAGGATAGAAGATACTCTTATATCAGTCCATCCCGGGAAATTCGGAGAAAAATGACATATACCATTAATGGTGTCAATAAAGCCAGGAAGGGCGATACCTGCACCAAAAATCTCTTCTCTCTTTATTTTTTCTTCTGAAATTACCTGATTAATAATAAGAGCCATTTTATTAAGGACATTATTGACCTCTCTTTCTTCTGGAGCTATATCACATTCCTGGAGTTTGCCTGTCTTTCCTGATTGGTCCACCAGAGCGGCAGCAATATGGGTTCCCCCCAGATCCACTCCTATAGCATATTTCTTATTCATAAATTTTCCACCTTTCTGGTAATATCTTTAAAACTAACATTACTGCTTATTTTATAAGGACAACAGCAATAGATTTTACAGTTTGATTTTGTTTATCAATTAAAAAACCAATACCATTTGCATAAAGTATCATATCATTTTGCTCATAATATTGTTTTCCATATGTATTTACTACCTGTTGAAAACTGGAACCAATTCCAATACCACTTGAAGTTTTATAACCTGCTGAATAACTCATAATCATATCTATAATACCACTTGAAGGTGCCAGTAAACTTAGATCGCCATAAATGTATGATTTGGTATTACTATTTATGTTCATTATACCATCAGGTTCTCCCCACTTTGCCATTATATCATTTATTTTACTCCCCACATAAACAACACCTTCAATTCCACGTCCCGGGATAAGTATTCCCCTGGTATCTATTCCATGATCTATAGGAGGAATAATAATAGATGTACCGGGAGTAGCCTTAATTGTAACAACAGTTATGGGTTTACTGGAGATATCAAGAATCTTTGTTGATTTATTGTAATTAATATAGTATCCCAGATATTCACATATACCTTTTAAAGAGACATAAATCTTATCACCTTTAACATTATAATCCCCTTTATATTCGAACCCATTAATATATAAAAGAGTTTCACCTTTTTCATAGACATATTTAAATTTTATAACTTTACTTAAAGGTTCTAAAGAAGTATATATTTCTCCATCTTTCAAAAAAACATTTTTCTTATCATATTCTTTGTTTTTTATATAAATTGTAACTTTACTGAGATCCTTTATCTCATCCTGTGTATAAACAATAATCGGATGGAGAATAAATAAAAATAGTCCTGCCAGACAGATGATATATAATCTCTTCATAAATTCACCTCCTTAATAAAAAATATTTGTTTAAACTTAAAATAATTATACTACAGTTATAGATGTTATACCATAATAATTTTCATATATTCGAAAAAAACTCGGGGATTTATTAAGTGCTTATACACAGATCAATAATTTCATAATATTTTATTTTTTTATAGGAGAATAGTAAGAGGATAGAGAAAGTTTATTATGAGGGTTTCAGTTGGAGATTCAGATGTGACAACACATAACTTTTACCCATCAACTATAACCTGTTAAAGGAGGAAGTTAATAATGAAATTTAAAGTACTCTTAATAACAATTCTATTAATAATCACCTTATCTCACGCAAGAGCAGAAACACTACAGGAATTATTAAACAAAGGTAATGCCTTATTTGAAGAAGGAGATTATGAGAAATCCATACCTTATTTTGATAAAGCACTGGAAACTGAACCTGCATGTGAAATCGCATGGTTTCGTAAAGGAGTAGCACTCTATAAGCTAACAAAATATAAGGAAGCAGATATTTGTTTTGATGAGGTTATAAAAATGACTTCAGGTAATGCAGATGTCTGGTATCTTAAAGCTTTAACTCTTTATAAAAAAGAAAACTATAAAGATGCAATTGTATATTTTGATAAGGTCTTAGAAATTGCCCCCGGTAATAATTATAATGCTGAGACAGTGGGAATTGAATATATTTCACCGTTGAATAGTAAAGGAATGGCCTTATTTATGATAGAAAATTATGAAGAAGCAATTAAATGTTTTGACAGATCTATTGAGTCTAATCCGGAATTTGCCCTGGCCTGGAAAAATAAAGGAGAAGCATTAAAAAAAACAGGTAAATATGCTGAAGCAAAAGAATGTTTTGATAAAGAGCAGAAGTTAAGATCTGTAGAAAAGACACCTGAAGGTTCCGAAGTATCTGACGAATGGTTTCTAACAGGTTTTGAATATTATAAAAAAGGTATCTGGAGTAAAGCTCTGGAATGGTTTGAGCGGGCTCTGGAAAATGAACCAAATCATGCCTTTAGCCTTTTTGAAATTGGAATGGTATACTATTCAAAAGGAGATTATGGTAAATCACTGGAATATATAGATAAAGCTTTTGAGCTGGTAGAGAGTAAGAAAGATGTCTCCGGATTAAAGACTGAACTGGTCTATTCAGCAAAAGCCATGGTCTTACTGGGAATGCGTAAATATTACGAAGCAAGAGATTATTGTGACAGAGCTATAAAGATTGATCCTAACGATGCTGAAATATGGTTTACCAGGGGAATAGCTTTATGTTATCTGAAAGAATTTAAAGATGCCTCTAAAAGTTTTGATGAGGGGTTAAAGATTGAGCCAACAAATGTGATGGCCTGGTATTATAAATCTTTAATTGCATATTTTCAGGGAAATACTGAAGAAGCAATACAATTTTGTGATAAGGTACTGGAGATTGATCCTAAATATGCTGAAGCCTGGTATCAAAAAGGATTAGTATTATTTCATCAGGGAAAACATGAAGAAGCAAGGAAATGTTATGATAAGGCCGTAAAACTTGAGCCAGGTGAGGATTATATATGGTATAAGTGATGGGGGAAGGGGGCTAAAGTTGAGAGTTGAAGGTTGAGGGTTGAAGGCACAAAATTGTTAAACCCTCAACCATCAAACTTAAACTATCAACTTCCTCTCACATTTTACCTTTCACGATTTACTCACCAGTCCTACCAGATAATCTCCATTTTTCATAATATAATTCTGAGGATTAATAAGAAGGTCTCCTGATGCAGTTCTGACACCAAGAGGAAGGATTCTATCTTTTTTTCTGAGTTCTAATATAACATCACTGAATTCTTTACCTATCAAATCATTAGAAAGAGAAATATTCTGAAATTTATGTTCTGCCTCTGAAGGAAGAATACTGTTAATAAAGGGCACAATGTTTTCATTTATTGCCGCATGGGCTGCCATAAGGCCACTATAATATCCTCCAAGTATTACTTCATTTACATTTCCAATTTTCATATGGCTTTCATATTCAGGGTCTAAAAGCTCTGCACAGCTATATACACTATGATTCAGTTTTTCTATAGTAAGAGCAGTAAGGACCGTTCTCGCATCTATATCTCTATTATTTCTTCCTCCAGAGCGATCAGGCAAGATAATAGCAATCTTTGCGTTATCTATATTGGCTTTCCTGAGAATATCAGGATCAGTAAAATCGCCCTCTATAAGATATATAAAATCTGTTTTTATATCAAATCTTTCAAGATCTATATGTAAAAAATCTTCTCTGTCTGAGATTAAAACAATATCTGCATGCCTGCACTCCGGAGATGCATGCAGTTCCTTTATTATCTGATGAGTCTTTTGTTCCCACCCACAGATTATTATATGATTTTCAAGCATATCAAAGTTAGTTTTTCTCATTATAATTCCCTCCTTGAATTTTTCCATCATTATAGCAGAGACAGTACCTATTAAAATAGCAAAAAAACTTATACCTGCAAGAATTACTAAAAGAGCAGTCAATTTACCTACCAGAGTCTCAGGAAATTCACTGGAATATTCACCACAGAAGAGTGAAAATACTGTAGTCCAAAAGGCATCCTGAGGATTCAGATGAAGTTTCTCTTCTGAGGAAATTAACCCAAGGGTGCCAAAAGTAATAATAAAAATAAGAAAGATTAAAATTAAAAAGAAATCTATCCAGCGTTTATTAAAAATAAAAGATACGAAAGAAAGATGACGTCGTAAAAGTACAGCAAAAGACATAATTCGAAAAAGTCTTAAAAGAATAAAGACTCTGCTTAATCTGAACACTCTGAATAATGGAATGACCGCCAGAATATCAATCCAATAAAGGTAGAAAAATATTTTATAATTATCACAGGAAAGATATCGCAAGAAAAGTTCTATTATAAAGAAAGCTATTATAATATCGTCAAGAGCTATTATTAAATCCTTTGTTTTTTCTGAAATAGGAAAGACGAGTTGACTCTCTTTTAAAATTAACGCAATCTCATTTTTATTAAAAATAAGTTTTTTCGTATGACTCAGGGTTATATTAATATCTCTTTCATTAAATTCTGCGTTTAATAATTTTTTTATTAACTCTTCTTTTGTAAACTCTTTATATTTAAGTAATTTTATAAATTTCGCCTTTCCAGGACTGATTTTATCTTTCAAAGATTCCATTTTGTGAATACTATAAAGAAATACTATTTCAATTTCTACAGGAGTAAATTCAAATTCTTTAAGTTTTAAGTACAACTCTTCTTCTGAAAATTCTCTATCTTTTAATGATGCCAGGAGGGAGACTTTAGCTTTATTTTCTTTACTTATGGCATACTCTGTTTTACCAGTAATCTTATAAAATTCCTTATCTTCTTGAATTTGTAGCCATGATTTCTCCAGAATACCTGTTAATACATCAGAGGAAAATTTTTTACCTTCTAATATTTCTAAAGCTTCCAATTTGTCAGAATCAATAGTAAATTTCAAATTATCAAGAGCATTTTTATTGATTATAAAACCTGCAAGGCTATCAAAGACCAGTAAAAGTATTGAAAAAAACACTACCAGAACAACAAAAAGATCAACATATTTATTGGTAAAAAGTTTTTTGGACAATTTTCTTATAATATGCAAAAAGATTTCTCCTGAAAAATAATCATTAAAATTACTTTAAGGTTATACATTTCGCTTTTTTAACAATTTTCTGTCCTTCCGGACTTAAACAATAACCAATGAATTTATTAATATCAGCAGAAGCATCGCTTCTGGTATAGAAATAAAGATTCCTTACAATAGGATAACGGCCTTTTTTAATATTTTCCTCTGTAGGTAAGATCATTTCTGAAGATTTATCATTTTTAATACCAATGATCTTGATTTTATCTGAAGCAAGGATTGAATATTCATATATAATATAACTGATTGCACCCTCTTCTTTTGAGACTGTTTCTATGATATCCCTTATATTAGTTAGCATCTTTATTTTAGTTGAAAAACATTTCTCTTTGAGGACAGCTGATTTAAAAAACATATATGTTCCAGAAGTATTTTCACTGGTATAAACACTTATTGGTATATCCTTATAACCCGAATCTTTCCAGTTAGTATAGGTTCCTGTAAATATTTTTATAATATTATCCATAGATATTTCCTTAACAGGATTATCAGGGTTAACAATAAAAACCAGAGCATCTCTTGCTATAGAATATTCTTTTATCTCTATTTTATTTTGATCAGCTCTTTTTAGTTCTTTATCAGAAATTGGCCGTGAAGAAGCTGAAATTGCAGCAGTTTTTCCTAATAATGCTTCAAGACCTTCACTGGAAGCACATATTTCTGTAGAAAACTCAACATCTGCATTTTCTTTCATATACTCTTCTGTCAGACTATTAACCAGTAATAACATTGTGTCAGAAGTTTTGATTGTAATATATATCTTTTTCTGCACAGGAGTATTATTTCCTGAATTACAACAGGTTAAAAGAAAGATAATCAATAGAATAAAAAATAATATAAAATAAAGTCTCTTCATTCTAGATTTTACTCTCAATAATAAGTTAGAGTTTTCAGTTTTCAGATTTATTCCTTATAATTGTTGGAGAAGTTGGTTTTCTTGAAAGAACTTTTCTACCATCTTCTGTTATAAGTACATTTTCTTCAATTCTTATACCGAATTTTCCGGGAAGATAAATACCCGGTTCTATAGTAAATACATTACCCGGTTCCAGAGTATTTTTGTTCCCTTTAACAAGATAAGGTTTCTCATGTATGTCCAGTCCAATGCCATGACCGGTTCTGTGAGTAAAATATTCTCCATAGCCTGCTATGTCAATTATGTCTCTGGCCGCTTTATCTACAAGTTCGCAGGGAACTTCTGGTGCTGCTCTATCTATAGCAGAATCTCTTGCCTGTCTTACTATATCCCATATCTTCATAAATTCCGAATCAATTTTTCCAAAATATCCTGTTCTTGTAATATCTGAATGATAATGATCATAGATATCACCTTTATCTATAAGGACTACATCATTTTCTCTTAAAATATTACTGCCTCCTTCTGAGTGAGGATAAGAGGATGTTTTACCAAATTGCACTAGTTTTTCCTGTCCTGAAAGATAGCTTTTAAAATCATCTTCACTCATACCTTTATGAAGGTGCTTTAAAGCCTGATCAATATTTTCTTCTGTAATCTCTACAGCTTTTTGTATAGACTGGACTTCCTCCGGGGTTTTTTTAAGACGCATAGAAGAAAAGATCTCTCCTCCATCTTTAAATTCTAGTCTTGGAAGATATTCTCTTATTTTCATAAAGGTTTCAAAATATGTTGTGGGTTCAAAAGCTAAAGAGTGAATATTATCTTTAATAATTTTTCCGACTAATTCATAAGGATTTTCATCTTCTTCCCAGGGATAAAAATCAAGCATATTGTTCTGATCTTTGAGGCGTTCCAGTTCAAAACCAGGGCAAATTACAAAAGGTGTATCCTTTAATGGAACTAAAATGGCCACAAGTCTTTCCATACGAAAGGTATCTATACCGGAAATATAATAAAAATTAGTTCCCGGTGTGGCAATAAAAATGTCTATAGAATTTTCCTCCATGAAAAATTTAAGACTTTCAATACGTTTTTGAAATACACCTTTAACCATAAAACTTTACTCACTTCTGGGTAACAGTAACTATTGTTTCGGAAGATCTCTTCCCGGATTTATCTATAGAAACAGCTTTTATAGTATATTTTGTACCACTCACTGCTACAGGAAGATTAACTTTATGCTCAAAGTATCCATCATCATCAGGCATGACTACTTTGGCCTGCAATTCCCCTCCCGTTCCGAGAACACCAATGATTGGAAATACATAAGAGATTTTTATTTCAACCTTATACTCTCTTCTGGTATTACCTCTAATAATAAAAGGCGTATTCACATTATCTCCATTTTTCGGGTCAATTATTTCAGGCTGGAGAACATAAGAAGAATAATAAGGGCCAAGGCTTACTAAAGGTTCATTGGATGCCTTATTTATTGTCTTATTGGATAATTGAAGATAACAATAAATATATAAATTATCCACACTGTCCCTTTTTGTAACAGCATATTCACCGGTATAAACTCCAGGATTATTCTTATCTTCCTTCATGTTAATTCCCTTTTTGTAAGAACCTATATCAAAGGTTCCTTTACCTCCTTTTGTACCTACCATAGTTACTACTAATTTATCACCAGGATGAAGTGGTATCTGACCATTATGTGTTACTGAGTAAATATTTCCTTCATCCCCACCTCCAGAAGTCTGAACATTAAAAGACCACTCTTTAGAAATCTGATTTCCATTTATGTCTGTTGCAGTGAAATTGACAGAAGTTAATCCTTTAGGAAGGGAATTAGAAGGAACATAGGATATAACATTATCACTTATGCTTGCCTTTGATGTAACATCTTTTCCATTCACTTTAAGCCTGACAGTTTTTGAAACTATACCTTTATTTCCAGAATTACTCTGTATAATTATCAAAATATTAGGTCTGGTATTGTCTATAACAGAATTTTCTTTAGGAAGAATTGTAGAAAATTCCACGGAGGAAAAACCTATATTTAAAGTTTTGGATGCCTTTACAGATGCCTGTGACCCATCAGGCATAACCAGATGGCCTACGATGGTTGTATTTTCTACTCTATCACCGGAAAGAACTGTATAGGTACCTTCATATTTACCCGATGTAATCTCCTTCATAGGTATACCAAAAGCCAGATTTGTTATATCAAAATAGGCTCCTCCACCGGATGAAGCATTCATAGTAACTTTTAGAACATTACCGGGTTTTAAGGTATAAGTGGCATTATGAGTAATGGAATGTATAATCCCTTTCTGAACGGGAATAGACTGAACTCTTGATATTACTTCAATTTTATCTGCCATTACACTCCTGTCAACATAAGTACCCTTTACTTTTATAACGTCTCCTTCTCTTATATCATTTAAATTCAATATACTTCCGGCATATTTTATTTCAGTAGAACCTTTTAGAATAATCGCTATCTTTTCTCCTCCATTGTCTATATTGATATATCTATTCCCTGTATCTATCTCAACAACTTTACCAAATACTTCAGATTTTTTTGACTCCCTGGAATATCCAGGAAAAGCAGAAAAAGAAAATACAAAAATAATTAATAAGATAATTAGTTCATTTTTGATTTTCATAATTATTTAGCTCCTTTCTAAAAAGTAATAAAATTTGTATAATTTTAACATATTTCTTGAAACCTTTCAAGAAAAAGGAATCTCCAGAGTAAATTAGCAAAAAATATGCCAGTTTTATTAGAAAAAATAATCCTTTGCAGGAGTATTATACCAATTTAGAGAATTTAATTTACCAGTAAAGCTGACTGCTGATAGCTCATTATAAAAGGATGGATTAATATGATAGAAATAAAGGTTGAAGATATTCTTAAAGCAAAAGACGGAGACTCCGGAATTTTCGACAAGGTAATCCTTGGTTTTCAGGCATTATTTCCTGTAAAAGAAGGAGATGCTCTTCATAATGTCATTCAGGCCAGTTTTGAAACCGGTCTTAAGATAGGATATGAAGCAGGTAAATATTTTTCAGAATTTGAAAAAATAAGTACTGATATAGCCAGAAAAAATATTGAAGTAATGAAAGAAACCATAGAACGGGAGCATAAATTACTGGAGAAAAGAAAAGAATATGAAGGAAAAGGATTGCTAGAAAAGGAAAAAAATAGATAAAAATAATGACAGAAGAAATTATATGTAAAGAATGTGGTAAAAAAGAGAAGCATATAGCTTTATGCAGCGGATGTGAAGATTACTTCTGCTATAAATCAGGTTGCAACTGGATAACAAAGAAAAAAGGTCTATTTATCTGCGAAACCTGTTATCCTGTTGAAAGTCATAGTAAGTTTATTATGGCTCCGCCGGCTCTCAGAATAGAACGTTTAGAAAAAATTATTCTTATAGGAGAGGAACTTGAAAAAGCTCTGAATCTTTTGAAAAATGAAGGATATACTGAAAAATACAGGTTGGAAGAAGAGAAAATAATAAAATATGGGAAAAACTGTGGTATATATCTTTTATTTTCAAATGAAAATAGGATAAGCGCTATAGGAATCTGGCATGGTTGCCATGAGACAGATAAAGGTATAGGTCTGGGTTCTTCCAAGGAAGAAATGATTAAGGTCTATGGGAACAATTTTACCTCTCAATCCGAAGGAATTGCGATTACCTGTTATAATTATAGTAATCTTCGTTTTAAACTTATTAGAGTTGGGCAGGAAAGAGAAGTTATAACAGAGATTATTATTATTTGAAACAGGATGAGACAATGAGAAAAAAATATTTCCCTGTATTTATCAGGATATTGATGTTTATCAGCAGTCGGAGGATATAATAAATCTGGTATAAGACCTATACAAAAAAAGGAGCATGGTTTGAAGTGAAAAATGGAGGCGTTTTTTTCAAAATCTCTGCAATAACAGACTGACGTTTAAAATCCCTCTCCAGATACTTTCGTACAGTTTTTCTATCCCAGTTTTTCGGATGGACAAAATCCGTATAAAGTGAAAGATCACCATCATAAAAATTGCTGGTTTTAAATTCCACAGCTTCCGGTCCATAAATAGGCATATTGAAGATCGCAAGATTTAGAAAATTTATCTCTTCAGCGTGTTTAATAATAAACTCCCGGGTTTTGTTGGCATCTAGCAGTGTTTCTCCAGGTGTTCCGAAAAGAAGATAGATATATGTGGAAATACCTGCTTTTTTAAGATTTTTTAGCACCCTTGAAGCAATTTCAAGGGAAAGGCCCTTTTGCATATAATCAAGAACATTCTGAGAACCTGATTCCAGACCGAGTTTTAACATAATACATCCGGATTTCTTCAAAGCCATACAAAACTCTATATCTGTAAGATGAGAGATAATCCTTGTAAAACCATACCATGGTACAGGGAGAGGATTCTTTATGATCTCTTTAAGAAGAGCGGGACTTATAGCATTATCCAGTAAATGAATAAGATAAGGCTTTAATGTGTTTATCAATGTATTGAGTTCCCATAGAACTCTATCAGCCGGTATAGGCTTATAAGGAGTTTTTTCTGCTCTTTCGGGGCAGAAGGAACATTTGTTCCAGTAACATCCTGTAGAGGTACTATATGGAAGAATAATGTCAGGAGCAAGGTAATCTTTCATTGGCAGAAGACTATAATCCGGTATATAATTATCTTCTACTGGTTTTTTACCCATTATTGAAAGTAATTTATGTTCACCGGGACCATCTACCAGGTAATCTATAAGCCCTTCAAAAGGATTCTTTCCTTCAGGTCTTCTCAACCATGAAGTAACAAGTCCTCCACCTATTGCAAGTTTTATACTGGGATAGAATCTTTTTAAAAAACCAATCATAGCAAATGTAGACAGTGCCTGACTCAGATAATTAAGAGAAAAGCCGATAAGACTTATGTTATGCTTTTCTAGAAGTTCTGTAAACCTTACTTTAAAATAAGTATAAAAAGGATTTATTTCAGGATTTTCTGCTGCTTTTATAAGATCTTTACTTTTTACAGGAGACAGATGGCTATCCTTATAGTCTGACAGAGTCATAAATATGTCGGATTTTTTACCTGCCATCTCAATAAGTCTGTTTATATCCATAACAGCTCTTTTATATCTGTCAAAATTCTTACAGATGCCCCGATATTTTAAAGAATCTATATTTTTAGAAAGATTACGAAAGGCCCGTTTGGTCCAGGCATCTTCTGCATCCGGAAGAATCTTTAAGAGGTAGAAAAGACCTTCCAGATTTGCATCCAGAACTTTATATTCTATAGAGTGATTATTTAGTGAACCAGAAAGCTTAGCTATACCGGGAGGAGGTTCTGAAGGTTTACTGACAGGTGGATAAATAAGAAGAACCATAAAACCTTTATAAACAGGGCATAAGGCTCTGTTTTAATAAATTATTATCAGCTTTCAGCAATCAGATTAAGGGAAAAGCTAATTGCTGAAAGCTGAGGACTTCAAGCATAAAAGATTTATTTTCACTGAAGCTAATAATTTAACAATAATGAAAATTACTATGTATTAGATGGAGGATTATAACTAGCTTTTGCGCCCTCCAGAACACCCTTGAGCCCTCCCATAACACCTCCTATTATAGTGGCCACTCCTCCCCCAAGGAGAATACCACCGGGAATTCCATACTTTATAAGACCATACAAACTGGCAAAAGTAGTACTAAATTCTCCCAGAACACCGGTTTTCTGCGGAAATTTAATGGCACCCTCGTCGACACCTTTAACAATTGCCATTACTGGAATCGCAACGGCACCAGTGACACCTGTAGTTAAAAAACCTGCAACTTTTCCAGCTTTTTCTCCTAACTTACTTCCCACAAAAGCTTTTACTAGATCACCGGTATGTACAGAAAAATTAGCACCATCCTTAACTCCACTACAAGCTCCTTCAATTGCAACCAGACCACTTCCTATAATCCCGGGCCCTGCTAACATGCCTACTATAGCACCTACAGGTCCTCCTGTAGCGGCGGCTCCTAAGACCGCGCCTGTAATAACGCCTGCAACAAGACATTTCCAGCCAGATTCCACCTTAGACTCATCACAGCACTTTTCCAGCTCGAGTCCTTTTGCTGCTGTGTCAATAGAACCTTTTATGGCTCCCTTCGCTCCACCTATTAAAGTATTAGGTATAATAAGAGTAAATCTTAAAGCTTCTTTACCTATATCACCTAAAGTACCTTTAATATCCACACTGTCTTTTGTTTCTTCTTCTTTTTTTTCTAATTTAGAAGTCTGGGGAAATCTTTGTTGTGGTACACTTATGTTACCTATTGTTGACATTGATTTTTACCTCCTAACACTATGCAGTATCTTAATAATACTTGAAAGGGAGATATGTGTCTATAGTGAAATGTTAAAAAATTGTAAACTTTATTAGTAAATAAATTGTTTTTTTTTATGAAATATGTTAAAATTTTTGACGACAGATTATGGGACCGAAATCATAAGAAGGGAAAAAGATGACTTCAAAGCAAGAGCTTCAGAAAAGACGAAGATATTCAAAGCTTGATGAGATTAGAGAGGATTTAAAAGAAGAACTTACTGAAGAAGGTTATGACCTCTCTGACGAAGATAAAATTAAATATCTATTAAGTAGGGACTACATCTGTTCACTCCTCACTTCTAAAATAGATTTTATCTCTTCCTGGGAAAGCTGATTTTTGTATAAGAGTTTTTCTGATAATTCATTCAGGTAATGTCGTTTTTCTTCAAGAATCTTAATAGCTTGTTTCATTTGCTCACTAATTATTCTATGAGCTTCCTCATATACTTTCAATGTCAGAGGTCCATCTTGAAGTTCGATTTTATCAAGAGTAATCTGACCGAAATTACGGCTCATACCGAAACATTTTATCATATTTATAGCCAGTAGAGTAGCATCTTTAAGGTCTTCTGAAACCAGTGTGGACAATCCCTCTTCTGCTCCATAATAAATTATTTCTGCTCCACGACCTGCCATGAGTTCACAGATTTTCTTCTCCAGTTCAGGTTTTGTATAAATAGTATCAGACTGTAACGTGTTTTTTATATATTCTTCAGAATAATCTTTATCAGAAATATTTATCTCTCCGGGAGAATTTCCGTAGAAATATGATAGTATGACATGGCCTGCTTTATGGCGAGCAACACGTTTTATAGAATCCCTTTGAAGGGAGTTTTCAGAAATATCTACTCTCATAGACATGGAAGATAATATGTTTTTTTCTTTTTCAACAATATCAATTGTAGAATTATACTGATTTTCTAAAGATTTCTTCTCTATACCAAATTCTTCAAATACAGAAAATAAAACGTCACCTATAGAATCCATAAGAAGGACTAAAAACTCAAGAGCTGAAAGTTCCTCCAAATTTCTGTTCTGAGCTATTTCCTCGGCTTTATGAAAAACATCCCTCAATTTTTTCGAACGATGGATCTTCTTCTTATTTCCTGAAGGGTAACCGCCATAGCCGAGTTTTTGTCGAAGCCTTCGACGTATGGAAGTGCCTGTCCCTGGAATAGTAATACCGAGAGAGGTAAAATATTTTATAAGAGCATTTTTTTCTTCCAGGAGTGACTCGGCCAGATCCGGATAGGGGGCAACCATTTCAAACTCTTCAACTTCTAACTCTATAAATTTGAGATAACCATTAAAAAAATGTTCTATCTCAATATATTCAAAATCAGCTACAAGAGCTTCTTTAGCTGAAATAGACCAGATTATCTGAAGAGCAATAGTTGTTTTCATAATTCTGAAACCTATTTTTCCATTACCACCCGAAAACCAGTATAGTTTATTCCCGGAGGATTATAAGGTTGGCGTTTATCACTTATATGTCTTGCTGATAAACCTGTAACGGAACCATCAGAACATATTTCCGAGACATTTCCATTCAGATCATAGATCTTTTCAACCGATTCTGAGAAGAAACCACAAGGAAGAATAATTCCCTGAGCTGATTCTAATTTCTTTATATAATCTTCCAGTTCACTTATTTCATCAGGGGAAATGGAGTAACCTGACCAGTAATCCAGAGTGTTTTCATTACCATTACAATCTTTTAACCATTTTTCCATTTCCTTACTTTCGGGAAGTCTGTATTTATTACCTGTCTTATTAGAAAGCCAGTCACAGTATGCTCTGGCCTTCTCCAGATTTATCCCTGAAACAGGATAATTACCGGTTCCACCTTTAAAACTATTTTCTTTACAGTCTATTAAACCTGTCGTATCAAAATCTTTATTTTCCTTAAGGAAAGCTTCAAATTGTGATCTTGTAACCTCGAATCTTCCTACTTTAAGACCTTCATATTCTACAGTCTCGGGGATCAATATATCTTTATAAATAACCCCTAAATTCCCCTTACCATCGTAAGAAAAATCAGATTTTTTTAACATAATATCCATAGGAGAACCTTCCATAAAAGATCTATTTTTTACTTCAGATTTTTCATTAAATAAATATTTATCAAACCATGCCAGTTCTTCTTCCATTTTTCTTTTTTGATGAGAAATTTTCCTCAATGAATGAGGTTCTCCCGGCATTAATACAAAGCGTACCGGAGCTTTCTCCATTTGCTGAAGTGCTCTGTAATGTTCATAACCCTGTTCTGTGGGAACAGTCGTATCGGAATCTCCAAATATTATAAGAGTGGGAGTTATTACTTTATTCATCTTAAAAAGAGGAGAGCTTGCAATATAGTGTTCTAAGTGTTCCCAGTAGGGGCCTTTAAAATAAAGATTATCAAAGGCTACACCAAAAGAACAGTTTCCATAATCACTCAACCAGTTTACATTGCCTGCACCACAGCAGGCAACCTTAAACCTCTCTGTTTCAGTAGTAAGGGCAATTGATAATATAGAACCATTACTCCATCCCATAGTTCCAAGCTTTTCCGGATCTACCATACCTTTTCCTATTAGAGAGTCAATACCACTTAATATATCAGGCACTTCAAGTTCATAATAATGACCTATTATGGATTCCATAAAAGCCAATCCATAATTTGCACTGCCTGAATAGTTTACTGCCAGAACAAAACTATTTTTTGCAGACAATATATGGGGATAATAAGCCCATGAGGTATCAAATATATCCGGATCATACCAGGAAGGGCCTCCGTGAATTTGAACTATGAGAGGATATTTTTGCCCTTCTTTATATTCCTTAGGATAAAAGAGTATACCCTCTATCTCTCTATCCCCCTCTGATTTCCATTTAATTATATCTCTTCTGGTCAGGAATACCTTATCAAGGCCTTTATTAAGATCTGCCAGGGTAATAACATTTTTAAATTTATTTCCGTCAAACTCTCCATAATAAAGTTTAAAGGGCTTATTGGCAGTAGAATATACAAAAGCCATACCTTTTCCATCATTGGTGAGAACAAAATCACTTATATTTGAAGATTTAGGGTCCTCCAGTCTTGTCCATTGGCCATTTGATTTATTTAAAATTACAAGATGATTTACTACACCTTCAGCCAGTGTGGTAACAACTTTTCCGCCTTCACTGTCAAATAATCTCCCTTCTAAAAGACCTATACCCCATGACCAGTTCAGAGGGACTTCTTTACAGATGTTTGTTTTTACATTATATTCGTAAAGTAAAGGTATGCCGGGCCCTTTCTTTTCCTCATAACTGGATTTCTCGTCTATAAAGTAAAGGGTGCCATCCTTATCCCATTTAAGATCATAAGGCTGAAAATATTTTTCAGTAAATATTTGTTTCATACTCAAATCTTTTAAATTTAAGAGATAATATTTCTTAAGATATTTCGGGTCAAGACCGTAAAGGGGCGAATCTGTATGAACTGTTACAGCCCAGTTGCCATCTGGAGAAACAGTGAATGTTGTTATTTGATCATTATTAAGTGTCAATCTTTTTATCTTTTTATCTTCAAGGGAGTAGGAAAATAATCTTTGAGGAACAAATGTTTTTATATCATCTACTACTTCAGCATCATCTTTTGCATCTTCAAGTTGTTCTTCATAATAATATTTATCTTCTCTTGTAAGGAATATAATGGTCTTATTATCTTTCCAGCGGAAGGTATGAATATCCTCATTACTTTTAAATAACAGAGACGCCTCTCCTCCATAAGGATAAATAGTAAATATCTGATCTTTATTATCAATTCTGTCAGATAAAAAAGCTATTTCTTTACCATCAGGAGACCATTGGGGTTGCCTTGAAGAAGATTTTCCTCTGGTTAACTGAACAGGTTCCTTCCCACCGGTAACTGCTGCCATCCATATATTTGCTATATGCTTATTTTTCTCTTCATCCACACTATACTGAACCCAGATTAATGTTTTATTATCAGGAGACATTCTGAGCTGATAAGGTTTTTCTATATTAATTACATCATCTACTGTCATAGGACGAAAATCTTCTTTTTTTTCTTCTTTAGACAGAAGTGGAGAAAGTAAAAAAATAAAAAATAAATAAAATAAGATAATATAAAACTTGATTTTCAATATTTTAACTCCTCTCAAAATTTTTTATAGCGGTCAACACTGATTGTATGAATTACTTTTATAATTCTAATATTAAAACTTTTATGCTAACTTATTTCTCAGGGGTTAGAAATTTTTCTATCTTTAAGAACATAACGAAGGGGAATACTAAAATATATTCTATCTTGTCAGATCTTTTGACTGCCAACAAATTTTCAGTGGCACGGCTTGTGCCTATGGTAGTGCAGAAATCATCTAATAGCTATCTTCTTTCAGTACAGTCAAAAGATGCTTTGCTCCCTCATCTGCAGGATCAAGTTTGAGAACTTTCTGGAAACAGGATGTACATTCTCCCCACTCACCCTTTCTATAATAGGCTATTCCCAGATTATAGTGTGATTCGAGATGTTCCGGATCATAGAGGGTTGCTTTCTTAAAAGAATCTATTGTATCATTTATAAAAGTATTATTATCACACATAGAAACTCCGAGTCCATAATGTATCTCTGCTTCTTTAGGATTATACTCAATTTCCTTCTTTTTGCCTTTCCCGTGTTTTGCTGCTGATTTTTTTGACTGTCCTTTACCCTGAAAAAAATCCGATATTTTATCCATAAAAGACTTCTTTACTTCTTTTTTCTGTTTTTTCTTTTTTCTTTCTCTTCTGTACTGGAGATGAAAGGTCATATCATAAGCTTTCTTTTTCTCATCATCACTGAGTAAATTATAAGCTTCTACAAGTTCCTTCATTTTTTCATCTGCCCAGATACGTATATCAGGATTGAGATCCGGATGATATTCTTTAGATTTATTCCTGTAAGCTTTTTTAATTTCAGATTCAGAGGCCATAGGAGGAACTCCCAGAACTCTGTAAGGATCTCTCTGAGTTGGCGCTTTCTCAGTTGACACAATGTACCTCCTTAAAATAACTCATGTTAAATTTAGTTAATATTTATTCTAGCTTTTTCGTCATAAAACTATAAACTTCCTGCATAAATTAATTTTTTTCTAAATTACCTTCAGAAAATGATAAACCTTTTTACCTTTTCTGAATTTAATTTTTCCCTCCTCCAGGAAAGAATTATCCAGAAGAAGTGAGTTATCAGTAATTGTATTGTCATTTACCTGTATACCTGCCTGCTGTATTAATCGTCTTCCTTCCCCTTTACTTCCTATCAATCCACATATAGAAAGAGCATCCAGAATTCTTATTCCTTTTTCAAAGGAATCTCTGGAAATTTCAGTAACAGGTATGGATTCGCTTTTTCTACCTCCTTCAAATAAAGCTTCTGATGCTTTCATCGCTTTATCTGCTTCTTCTTTACCGTGGACTGTTTCTGTTAAGGAAAAGGCAAGCTCTTTTTTTACTATATTTAAATCCTTTCCTTCAAAATGTGAAAACTCTTCAATTTTCTCTAAAGGTATAAAGGTGAGCATTTTTAGAAGCTTTATCACTTGAAGGTCTTCCACATTTCTCCAGTACTGGTAAAACTCATATGGAGTTGTTCTCTCTCTCGAAAGCCACACAGAGCCCTTCTCAGTTTTACCCATTTTCTTACCATCAGAGGTTAATAAGAGGGGTATTGTCAGTCCATAAACTTCTTTTTTTTCTATTCTTCTTACAAGATCAGCTCCTGCAAGTATGTTTGACCACTGATCATCTCCACCTATCTGAAGTGTACAGTTATATTTTCTATTTAATAAGAGAAAATCATAGGACTGTAATAACATATAATTAAACTCTATAAAAGTTAACCCCTGTTCCATACGGGTCTTATAACATTCTGCCGCAAGCATCCTGTTTACAGTAAAATGAATTCCTATTTCACGCAAAAAGGTAACATAATTTAAATCCCTTATCCAGTCAGAATTATCCACCATTATTCCTTTATCATGGTCATCAATATTTACAAACCGGGAGATCTGTTTTCTAATGGCTTCTTTATTGGAGGTTATAATTTCTTCTGTCATTATCTGTCTCAGTTCAGTTTTACCCGAAGGATCACCTATCATCGCAGTTCCTCCTCCTACGAGAGCTATAATACGATGACCCCATTGCTGAAATCTCTTCAGGGTAAGTAAAGCTATTAAATGGCCTAAATGAAGACTATCTGCTGTTGGATCAATACCCAGATAAACTGTAACTTTTTTATCTTTAAGCAAAGCTTCTATAGGACCTTCATGGGTTATCTGGGCAATAAGATTTCTTTTATTTAATTCTTCAAATATACTCATATCATCACCTTTACATATTTTTTAAATTTCAATTCTGTTTTGCAATTATAGCAAAGTAATAGTGAGGGGTCAACTTTATATCAGCTATCAGCTTTTATCAGCCAGCTTTTATGGAAATTACATAAAAACGCTAGAACCATTATAAGTCTCTAAAGATCGGTTTTATGATTTCTCATATCTGATTGCTAATAGCTTATAAAAATACATTAATTTTTAAATTTAATTTGATTAAAAAAAACTTAAAAACCTCTTGCAAAAGATTCAAAGTATGTTATAATATGCTAAATTAAAAAGTGGTTCTAAATTTGCCTTTAGAATAGCAGGTTAAATTAATAATTTTTATAAAGCTAAGTACTAAAAAGAACAGTTTCAAGAGAAACGAAGGGAGCTATAAAAATTATTATAAATTAAATTAAGTTTAATAAAGGTGATTTTTAGAGTCCCCTGCTGAGGTGTAGAGTTTTAAATTAAAGGCTTGAAGGATTTCCATGATGAAAAGCCTTTGCAAGTAAGGAGGAGACTAATGGAAAAAGATTCAGAATTTGTTATGGAGGATGCCGAACCTCCGGGTAGTATGATCAGCGTGATGGATCACGCTGATAAGAGAGTACCTTTCATAGCAATTAATAATCTACCCCTGTCTAAAAGAGTAAAGAAATCCCCTCTATCAAGCCAGTGTATTCATTATATCCCCAGATTAAAAACCAGTGTCAGGTCTCAGACATTTCGCAAAAAATTTTTTCCTGGAATCAGTAATTCCGAATGGAATGACTGGCACTGGCAGATTAAGAATCGTATTAGAGATATTAATACCCTGTCACGTATTATCCGACTATCTGAAGACGAATATCTGGCAATTTTATGTCACAAAGGTCCACTGCCCGTGAGTATAACTCCCTATTATCTCAGCCTCATAGATGAAAATAACCCCTTACATCCTTTAAGGCGCACAGTTGTGCCTGTTAAAAGGGAATATTTACATTCTTTCGGAGAAGAAAAGGACCCTCTCTGTGAGGAACAGCATAGTCCTGTTCCCGGGTTAGTCCATCGTTATCCTGATCGTGTATTATTCCTTGTGACAGACTTCTGCTCCACCTATTGTCGTTACTGTACCCGTTCCCGCAGGGTCGGTGACGGTGGTGAAGTCAATAGTCAACAATGGGAAAAAGCCTTAGAGTATATAGAAAATACTCCTTCCATAAGGGACGTATTGATCTCAGGTGGTGATCCCTTAACACTTTCAGATGAAAAACTGGAATGGTTACTGTCGCGTTTGAGGCAGATCCCCCATGTGGAATTCCTGCGTATAGGAACAAAGGTGCCTGTAGTATTACCACAGCGCATAACTCCATCTCTGGTAAGGATGTTGAAACATTATCATCCTCTCTGGATGAGTATTCACTTTACACATCCAGAGGAACTGACAATAGAAAACAGAAAGGCCTGCTGTCGTCTGGCAGATGCAGGTATACCCCTTGGAAGTCAGACAGTTCTTCTTAAAGGCATTAATGACAGTGTGGAAACCATGAAGCATCTCATGCATGGATTGCTTAAGATTCGTGTTAAACCCTATTATATTTATCAATGTGATCCTATTCCAGGGTCAGCACATTTTCGAACCCCTGTTGAAAAAGGCGTGGAAATTATACACTCTTTACGTGGTTATACCAGCGGTTATGCTGTTCCTACATATGTTATTGACGCCCCGGGAGGTGGAGGTAAAATACCTGTAAGCCCGGATTATGTAGCAGGACGAAATAAAGATTGCCTTTTACTCAGAAATTATGAGGGTAAACTTTATCAATATCCTGACTCTTTGGAAAAAGTTGAAATCTGTAATTACAATAATCCAGATGAGGGGAGAGAGAATTTTTAATGAAAATAGGGATTACCTATGATTTACGTATAGAATATCTTGCACTGGGTTACAGTGAAGAAGAAACTGCAGAATTTGATCGACCTGATACAATTCAGGCTATAGAAAATACCCTGAAGGAACTCGGGTTTAAAACAGAGCGCATAGGCCATGTAAGAAGCCTTGCCAAACAACTGGTAAAAGGTAAAAAATGGGATCTTGTTTTCAATATTGCCGAAGGTATTAAAGGATTTGGAAGAGAAGCACAGGTTCCTTCATTACTGGATGCATATGATATACCTTATACCTTCTCTGATCCTCTTGTACTGGCTGTAACGCTTCACAAAGGTATGACCAAGAGTATCATCAGAGATCTTAATCTTCCGACACCGGATTTTGCTGTCGTAAATACAGAAGATGATATTAAGAAAGTTAACCTTCCCTATCCTCTTTTTGCAAAACCGGTAGCAGAAGGGACAGGAAAAGGTATAGACAGTAGTTCCAAAATTAATAATAGAAGTGAACTTATTACCGTATGTGGAATTTTATTGGAAAGATATAAACAACCTGTTCTTATAGAGACTTTTTTACCGGGTAGAGAATTTACCGTTGGTATTATCGGGACAGGAGGAGATGCCGTTGCAATAGGAGCACTGGAAATAGTTCTGAAGGAAATAGCACAGAAGGATGTCTACAGTTATGTAAACAAGGAACAATGTGAGGAACTTGTTGAATACAGACTTGTAGAGGACAGTATGGCTGAGAAAGCAAAGGAAATAGCTCTTTTAGCCTGGCGGGGTCTTGGATGTAGAGATGCCGGCAGGGTTGATCTGAGAGTAGATTCCAGTGGTATACCCAATTTTATGGAAGTAAACCCCCTGGCCGGGATTCATCCTGAACATTCCGATCTTCCCATAATGTGTTCCCTTGTGGGGATCAGTTATAGAGAATTGATACAGAGAATTGTAGAATCTGCTCTGAAAAGAATAAATATCCATGTGCCATCTCTATTGCCGGCTTCCAGATTACATAAGGTATCCAGAAAGAGAAAATATACAGAATCTGTTCCGGCTACTCAAATGGTATTACAGTTCTAGATAGATAAAGCCCCTGCGTTTGCAGGGGCTAATTCATATTTGCTCTGGAAGTGTATTTATGAAAGTAGCAATCTTATATGGTGAGGTTTCAAAAGAGGCAAGGGAAGACGAAAAAGATGTCCTTGTAGAGGTTGAAGCAGTCTCAAAATCCCTTTACAATCTCGGATATGACCCTGTAGCACTTCCCCTTTCTATGAATATAAAAAAAACCATAGATAAACTTAAACAGTGTGGCTATTTATTTGTCTTTAATCTTATAGAATCTATTGAAGGGAAAGATCAGTTTATTCATATTGCGCCAACAGTGCTTGATTCTCTTAAAATTCCTTATACAGGTTCAAAATCAGATGCCATATATATAACTACAAATAAATTACTCGCCAAAAAACTGCTTAAAGCCTCACATATCCCCACGCCTTTCTCTTTTACAGCTGAAAATTTCCTTAATAATAATATCCGCTCTAAAGGCCCGTGGATTATTAAATCCATCTGGGAACATGCCTCTATAGGTCTTGATGAAAACTCTGTTTTTTTTAAGAAGGATCTGTTAAAAAAAGAAATAAAAAAACGTTTTTCAGAGGGTGAAAGAAATTATTTTGTTGAAGACTATATAGACGGAAGAGAATTTAATATATCTCTTCTGGCCGGCAAGGACGGGCCGGAAGTTCTCCCTCATGCTGAAATTAAATTTGTAGATTACAACGAGAAAATAAAAGTGGTTGGTTATCGTGCAAAATGGGATGAATCCTCCTTTGAATATCATCATACTATAAGAAGTTTTGATTTCCCGGAAGAAGACTCCCTGTTGCTGGATAAATTAACAAAGATATCTAAAGACTGCTGGGATCTATTCGATTTAAAAGGTTATGGAAGGGTAGATTTCAGAGTAGACCTTAAGGGTAATCCCTGGGTACTGGAAGTTAATATCAATCCCTGCCTTTCCCCTGACAGCGGATTCATAGCAGCTACGGTTAAGGCCGGGCTTTCCTATGAAGAGGTTATAAAGAGGATAATCGGTGAGCGATAAAAAGTAGTTAGTAGAGATATTTTATAAATTCTTCCACGGTTAAATTTGCTTTTCTTAAAATCGATTTAAGTGTTCCTCTATCGATTACTTTATGATCCGGTACTGTTGTTTGAGCGAAAGGGTTATCCCGTCTTAAAATCATATGACTGCCTTCCTGCCTTTTAAAGTAAAACCCTGCTTTTTCAAGAGCTTTAACGCATTCTATTCCTGATATTACAGGTAGTTTACTCATACAGCCATCACCATTGTTTCAAAACGCTCTTCCGGTACCGGCAGATTATCTTCTTCCATGGCTTTTATATAGCCATTTATGGCTTCTTTAATATTTTTAATGGCTTCTTCCTTTGTAATACCCTGACTTACACACCCTGGCAGACTCGGACATTCTACAACCCAGTGATTATCTTCTCCGGGATAAATTATAATTTGTCTCATTATTTTTAGACCTTCCTTTCATTTACTTCATTAAGTATTATATCATTTTTTCTCCTTTTCTGCCAGTTTTTACTCTATCTATAAGTTATCTTTTATTTATAATAAAATTCTAAATTTTCTAAATTTTCTTGACTTTTCCTTTTTATACCCATACTATTATACTAAATTTATTATAGAGATTGTAAATTGAAAGGTGCTGTTATTTTATGAACACTCCGGTTTTTCGGGAAGAAGTAAAACCTTCCGACGTTGAAGCCGTAAGAAATATACTTGAATCCAGCGGATATTTTTATAAAGAAGAAATTAATGTAGGAGTCGAATTAGTGGAAGAAAGTCTCAGTAAAGGTATTTCAAGCGGTTATCATTTTATATTTGCCGAAGAAGGAGAACGTGTAATTGGTTATACATGCTTTGGAAAGATTGCCTGCACAAAGGCCAGTTTTGATCTTTACTGGATTGCCGTTCATAATGATTGCAGAAGTAAGGGTTTAGGAAAAAAACTCCTCAATCTGAGTGAAAAGAAAATTGCGTCTATGGGCGGAAAACGCATATATGTGGAAACATCCAATCGCCCCCAGTATGAATCAACAAGGGTATTTTATATAAAGTGCAGATATAATGTAGAAGCAATTCTTAAAGATTTCTATGGGGATGGAGATGATAAGGTTATTTTTATTAAAAAAGTGTGAAGAAGTGAGCAATGAGCAGTGAAAAAAATGTGTATGTAAGTTGAGTAATATTACATTACTGAGTATCTTCTTCAGTTTTATTCCCCCTGAGGATACGGAAAATATACTCCTTCATGAATTGAAGATGGCAGGAGGCACTCTGTTTTTTATAGTGCTGGCTGTGGGCTTGTATTTCAGAAAAGGGAAAATAAGAAAATAAGATTTGAATTTATTACCAGTTTATGCTACTATTTAGTAGGATAGATTGGAGGAATTATTTATGCCAAAAATTTCCATCTCAATGCCTGATGAAATACTTAAATTTATAGATAATCTTGGTAAAAATAGAAGCAGGACTATTGTTGAAATACTTCAGGAATATAGAAAGAACAAACAGGAATTGGAACTGATAAAAGCCTATGAGGAATATAGAGAGTTCTGTGAGGAAGATGATAAAGATTACTGGAACAACTGGGAAGTTTCCTGTTTAAGAGACATAGATAAGGAGAACGAATAAGATGGATATTCCTGAGCGCGGTGAGATATGGCTTACAGAATTTGATCCTGCAGTGGGTACGGAAATAAAGAAAACACGACCTGCTCTGGTTATTTCTAATAATATAGCAAATAGTAGCGGTTCAAAGGTTACAGTAGTTCCTTTAACGAGCAGAATAAAAAAGTTACCAATTGTAGTAATAGTTCAGCCTGATAGGGAAAATAATCTTCAGGGAACAAGTTTAATAAGGGTGCCGGATATATGCACCTTTGATAAGATAAGGCTGAAAAAAAAACTTGGCAAATTAAATCAGGGTTATATGGATGAAGTCGATGTGAGGTTAAAGATTCATCTGGCTTTGTAAAGAAAAACGAAGACCGACAGATAGATGTTTTACACATCTTCAGTTTTTACTTTGCCAATTTCATATAAGAAATCCGGTGATATATCTGCTTCATTTTCCCATGCAATTGTATCAATTTCCGGGTCAAGTCGAACAGTTTTAAAGTAATTTATATCTTTAAGAGGTTCAAATATTTCTCCTTCAAGATGTGGTTCTAAATCTACAATTCTGACACTGCCATCCTCAAAGGCCAGCAATAATTTATATCCCTCTGTACAGGTAACATTTCTTACAAAGTGCATAATAATTCTCCTGAACGTCTTAAATTATTGATAAATTCTCCCTATTATAATAATAATTCATATCCCATCTGTTTAAAATGTTTATCATTCGTAAAAATTTTTCTTTCGAATTTTTGACCCATATGTCTTATTAAATCCTGAATTATAATAAAAGAAGTGCAATCAGTAAATGAAAAGTCTTTATCGGAATATCTCTTAAATAAATTCCAACTCCTATCTTCTATATCTTTAGTAATATAAATAACATCTACAGTATTAGCTTTTCTTATGCTTTCCCCGAAATTTACTGTTATAAAATGATTGGCTTTATCCAATAATGCTGTATAAGTTTCATCCAGTACAAAATTAGTTGTAATATATCTATAACTTTTAGTTAGCAATTCTTTATTAATCCTTTGTGCTTTATCAAAAAAAGTGTCTCTTTTATTATTTAAAGCGATCCAACCACATGTATCTACAAATATTGCCTTAAACATTTTCTGAACCTTTCCCATAGATATATTTATCATGATTTATTGATAAGTCTGCCGGAGCATCGGAATCAAAACCCTCCATGTTATATATGGGATCTCTGGTAACATCAAAATTACTTTCTTCTAACTTTTTTAACCAGTTATTTACCTGGGAAGCTATAGGAGAATCTTTTGCCAGATCCTCTTCTGTAATAGTATTCTTTACCAGAGACAGGATAAAACTCTTAATAGTTAAACCCTTCAGAGCAGATACAACCTTTAACATCCTGTGTTCTTCTTCAGATAGTTTTAAAGTTAAAGTTTTCATTTATCATCACTCTCCTTAAGAAAATTATACTATAAATATTTAAAGAATTAAATACTATTTATAATTATTTATTTACCATAAAATGAAGAAAGTAAAGCTAAAACTGCCAGAAGAAATATTTCGAGTATTCATAGAATTTTTTATGGCAATACTTTAATTTTAAAGAGAAAGAATAGTTTTTCCATGGAAATATCGGAAAGTTCCTATAAAAGCAATAAAGCAAACAAAACAAAGTGAATCACCCACCAATTGATTGGTGGGTGATTCACTATTTTCTCATTGAGATCCTGTATGACTTCTTCCTGATGTTTGTAGAGGGTAAGGCCAGTATCACTTTTTTCGACTTTTATCTTTCCTGCCCAATCATAAAGGATTTTTTCTTTTCTGTTCATCCCTACGTCCTCTCTACGCAGACAGGGAACCTCCCTGCCGGAATAATTTCCCGATTAGATACGTAATCCTTATTATGTCTCATTATAACATTACAAAATTATAATTCAATAGAAAATTCATTCCTGATCTTTTTACTCTTTTATTTGAAAATTACTCTAAATTATTTGCTTATACCCTATCGAATAGGGTATAATAATAAAAAAGGACAGTATTATGACAAGAGAATTCATTGGGTTACCGGAATTTTTAAATCGCTGGTATAAAGCAGGTTTAAATGATAATGATTTATGTGAATTGGAATTATATTTATGCAAATATCCTGAAAAAGGTGTGTTAATTAAGGGAACGGACGGACTCAGAAAGATCCGATGGAAAAGAGAATCTAAAGGGAAAAGTGGTGGAATGAGAGTTTTATATGTAGACTTTTTATATTTTGAAAAAATTTATTTGATTTCTGTATATACAAAAAGTGATAAAGCAAACATAAGTAACAGGGAGAAGAAAGATATAAAAAAATTAATTGAGTTACTTAAAAATGAACTGGAAAGGAAGAGAATAAAATGAGCCTTTATGATAGCATAACTAAGAGTTTAAATGAGGCTATAGAATATGAGAAAGGAAATTTAAAAGGTGTGAGAAGGCGATTTATCAAAATTGCTCCATTACCTCATTATAAAGGTAAAGAAATAAAGGAAATAAGAGAAAAATTACATTTAACGCAGATGCTTTTTGCTGATATATGTGGAGTTTCTAAAAAAACAGTCGAGGCATGGGAGAATGGAAAAAATACGCCTCAGGGGCCTGCACAGAGAATGATTGAGCTATTGAACAAAAATAATAAAATAGTAGAAGAATATATTTTAGATGCTCTTTCGCCGGTAACTTGATATAAAACTATCAGGGAAATTTACCGTTGATTTATATTTATGTAAAATTATGTAAACTTATACAAATTTACATAAAAAACAACGTTAACCAAAAGGTTTTTATCCGAACTCATTATTATGTAAATATTTACATAAATCATGATCGCTTCTAAACTTCTTCGGGTTACATAGTTTAAACCAACTTGCTCCTTTCTTTTTAATGTCTTCCCAGGACGGATTCAGTTTGCAAATATTAAAAGCGCCATTACAATCAGAATTCACTATTTTATTTACTTTATTATCTAAAAACAATCCCCGTCTAACTCGACTTCCTTTGAAATCATCAGTTGAAACT
>Ga0302240_1000655_pt1 | contig 33271 bp, 23 predicted proteins | sample AAG_UR_His_MG_FD_193538 | JGI IMG/M metagenome (GOLD analysis project Ga0302240, IMG submission 193538) | Enriched activated sludge microbial communities from anaerobic digester in WTTP, New Holstein, Wisconsin, United States - AAG_UR_His | ecosystem: Engineered > Bioreactor > Anaerobic >... | reverse complement strand
TAGAGAATTTTCTTCTTATTGCCAAGGCAAAGTTTCAAATAAGAGAAAATATATGTGATAATGTATTTAATATTCTTTCACAAAAGAATATTAAATACAAAGATAAAATAGAAATTCTCAAGAAGTATTTCTATTTTATTAAGAATTTAAGAGATCTTTACAGGTTAACAGTTGCTGCTGATGATGAAGTAGCAGAAGATACAATGAAATATCTCGTCAGATTTTCTCCTTACAGGAATGAAGATGTTCCCACGGCATCTAAAAAATTATTTAATAAACTTAAAGTATGTAATATTGAAACATATGGAATAATAGCGGATCTGTTGCAAGGTTTCCATATATCATTGTAATGGCGAAGCACCGGGCAGGAATTACTTACCCCTGCATGTTAAAGAGGAGTAAAGTGAATTTTTATGAAGATCCAAAGAAAGCAGAATCCAGGACTCAGAATAAGTCCTGCCACTTCTGAATCCTGCCTTCTGGACTATAAACTCTTTTCTTTTGGCTGTGCAACATACGTAACCACCGGTTAAAATTCTTCATAGGCCTTTTTTGATAAATGGCAGGTTTCATTAAGGAGTGTAACAGAAAATCCCTGTTCATCATCATATTTCACTGTGCTGTAAGAAGCATTATCCAGATAAATTTTCCAGAAATATTTTCCTCCTATATCCAGGACGGCAGAAAGAAGAACTTTAAGAACACACCGGTGAGAGACTATTATAAAAGTCTCTCCTCTATTGTCCTGGATCAGTTCTTTAAGAGTCATAAAAGCTCTGTCTCTTACTTGAGAGAGTTTCTCTCCTCCCGGTATTTCTATATTTTCTGTATCATATACCCACTGATGCCAGAACTCAGGATAGTTTTTTTGTATAGTTTCTTTTGATTTTCCCTCCCACTCTCCAAGACTTATATTATTAAAGCCTTCGTGTATTTTTACTTCCATATTGTGCTTCCGGGCTATAATATTTGCAGTCTCAAGAGCGCGTTTTAAAGGTGAAGAATAGATTGCTTTTATCTCTCTTTTTTGTAGAACCTCGCCTAGTTCTTCTGCCTGTTTCAGACCGTTTTCATTTAAGTTTACATTCAGTTGCCCTCGAAAAACATTCATTATATTGGCTTCTGTTTCACCGTGTCTTACAAGTATAATTTCTGTTTTCATAAAATGACGGGTGATGAAAAGAAGTGAAAAGGAACGATGAAAAGTAAAATAAATTATCTTGAAAACAGGCAAAGATTACTTGAGTTACTATGTGGTTATAATCAATTATCATCATTCACTTTTTACACTTCACGTTTCACCTGTTACGTCCCGTCCTCCACCTCCTTAAAAAATGTAAATATTGGACAGTGAACAGTCTCACTGTTCAATATTTAATATGTAAAGATTGTTATATGGCCGGGAGAAAGTTTTACCTGTCCCTTTTCTCCTTCCTCAGGAGAATAATCTGGTCTGTTCAGATAATATCGTCTTATAACAAAAGGTAATTCCACTGAATGTTCTTCTTCTAAATCCAGATTTGATACTATCGCCAGGTGTTCACCGGATTCTTCAGGAGAAGATAAAGAGAGGAATAAAATTTCACTCCTTCTGGTATTTAAAACGTCAAGATGTTTATGTGTAATTAAAAGTGGTTTTAACTTCTGAATAGCACAATTTACTTCAAGGATTTCTCCTATAAAGTGATGGTCATTTGTCCATTCACCTGTTGATTTATCCGGTTTACTCATTAAGAGTAATTTTTCTGCTTCAGGCTTTAACTGCTGTTCTTCGTCACTCATATAATCAAAAAATTGATTTGCTTCGGCTATATGGGTATTTAAACCCACATTTATAGTAGAAGTTGCTACAAATTCTGTGCCGAAAACAGGATTAAAGAGAAAGGGTGAATCAGGTTTTTCGGAAAATACCCTGAAAAGTGTATAGTAAAGAAGAGAAATCTTTCGTGCTTTTCCCTGGTTAACAGGTGCCCTCGTAAAGTCAGGAATAGCTGTTCCTTCTCTGCAGGGAGCTTTTAATAAATCTCTTGTAGCCGTGGATTGACCTATACGTTTTGTATTATAGTTATCAGGGAAACCGAACATTTTACCTTTATAGGAATCAAATTCTGCTACCTCTTCAAAAAGACGGCGTATATTTTTTATGTGGTAAAGTATGGTTTCCTGGGGATTTTCTTCATAGTATTTCATTTCTTCTTTATTGTTATATCCTGGTTCTCCATAGGCAAAAACTTTACCTGTTATTACTATTGGAGTTTCTGCAAGGAAGGAAAAGGGTGCTGCCAGATTTTCTTCCCATACATTGGGAAGTACATCTTTAATGGCTTTTTTTAGATCATAAGGGAGAGCATGCCCCATATCCAGTACGAAACCGTCTACACCCATATTTTTGAATTTATCGAAATAACCTGTAATCATATCCCATACAGGTTGATTTCTATATTTTTTTTCTATTTGCGGTTCTACATCTTTAAAGAATTTTGCAGTAACGAAAGACAGAGGCCTTACAAGAGGCAGATCACCGTGTTTATCTTCATAGAGACGAAGATAAGTTACATCCTGCCAGAAAGGTTGAATTTCAAAAGGCGTATCGCAGAAGGCAGGGAATACCTCCGAATGAAGAGATTGATCTTTATAATATCCTATGAGTCTTCCTGTTTTTTCTTCTCTTTTTACAGTATCAGGTGTGGCCATAAAGAAACTTGCATATTCAGGATCTGTAAGGTTTACATCTATAAGGTCATAAACAGAGTATTTCCCGCTATAAATTTTATCCTGATATTCACTGTAAAACCAGGCTTCAAAGGACTTATTATCAGAAAATCTTCTCTTTCCTTCGGACGTGGCATATTCATAATCAGGATGGTAATACCTGGGCATTCTTTTAGCAGAACCTTCTTTTACCCAGTAGCCATATTCAGGATGGTTCTCCAGAATTTTTGAGTCTATTGAAAGGGTTCTGGGTATTACTTCCTGGACAACCATTATGCCCAGAGCATGAGCGGCTTCTATAAAAGCCATATATTGTTGTTCTGCATTCTCCTCGAAAAGAGGATCAGCGAGATTCGGATCTATAGAAAAGGGATCACGAATGGCAAAGGGTGAACCGAGATTTCCTTTATGACCGTAAAGACCGATTTCAGTTATGGGCTGAAGATGGACAGTGTTAAAACCCAGTGCTTTAAGATAGGGAAGAATAAGAATGTTTTTTATAAAGGTTCCCATCTCACAGATTCCATCTTTATTGAGGATAATATTCTCTTTTTGATTTGAGCCGATAAAACCATCACCGTCATGGTCATACATAGAAAGAACCCTTGCGAGACCATTAACTGCTGTAATACCCCGACCTGTCTGTAAATCAATTTCTTTTTTTTCTTGTTCTATATGAGAGGCCTGTTTTTTATTATAATCTAATATTCTCTTAAGGGCTGTTTCTATTAATTTATAAGGAGATTCTATGGCTACAGGTCTGGTAATTTCTCCTGATGAAACCAATTCCTGAAGATGGTCTGCACCTCTGAGAGGATCAATTGTCCAGGCTTTCGGAATCATATAGGTGATCTTATCTTTTCTTTTTGGATTTGAAGAGGATTTTATTATGGAATTTAGATTTGAGAAATTATTCATAATTTTTTCACCTTTTTATTTAAAATTTTATTAATTATACAAAAAAATTATATCTGTGACAATAGAAGTGAAAAGTGAAAGGTGAAAAGACGTAATGAGTAAAGCGTAAAACGTAATGGGTTATCTTCACACATTACCCATCAGGTTTTTCTATAATTGACTTCAAAACAGAACTCCGTTAAAATGATTTTATGAAAATTCTGATTACAGGCGGCACAGGCTTTGTAGGGAAAAGATTGACTGAAATACTTCTTTCAGATGGAAATTATGTAAGATGTATTGTAAGAGAGTCTTCAAATATCAGTAATCTGGATAAAAGGATAGAGATCCTCCGGGGAAATCTTTTCGATAATTCTTTCTTTAAATCAGCTCTTTTAGATATAGATGTGGTTTTTCATCTTGCTGCTTTAAGAGGAGAAAAATATCTTCCTTATAAAGAGTATGAAAAAGCAAATGTTTTACTTACAGGAAAACTCTTAGAGGCTTCCCGAAATATTCGAAAATTTATATTTTGCTCTACTGTGGGTGTTATGGGTTTTGGAACAGATCTTAATGAGAATTCTCCCCTTAAGCCGAAAGGCAACTATCATATCTCCAAAGCCAGAGCTGAAGAACTTTGCCGGAAATATGAAAATTGTATTATAGTCCGTCCTTCTATCGTATACGGTCCCGGTGACATAGACGGTTTTCTCTATAAACTCATAAGACTCATAAAGAGGAAAAGATTTTTGATTACAGGTAATGGAAAAAATAAAATTCATATGGTTCATATAGATAATCTCTGTCAGGGATTAATTAAAGTTGGCCTTAATGGTAAAACCGGCGAGACCTTTATAATTGCAGACAGAAATTCTCTTACTCTTTCTGAGATAATAGAAATCATAGGGAAAGAGTTAAATGTTAGAATACCGTCTTTAATGATTCCACGAGTATTAGCTTTTCTGGTGGCTTTTATATATCAAAAATTTTATTCTCTCATTTTTCCGGAAAAAGAACCTTTTGTTTCCCTTTCTAAAGTGGATATAATGAGTCTTAATCAGGATTTTAATGTCTCAAAAGCTCTTTCTATGGGATATAATCCGGAAATTGAAATTCAAAAAGGAATTGAGGAAACAGTAAGAGAATATAAAAAGCGTGAGAAGTGAGAAGTGAAAGATTATCACCCATCACCCATCACGATTTAAGGAGACATTTTTATGAATTACCCTATGTTAACCATTGAAAGAGAAGAAGATTTAGGATTGGGCATACCTTATGAAAGATGGTCTCTTGCACAACTTCTGGAAAGATTATATTTTGTCCATGACTTTCTAACAGTTCTGGAAGGCCCCGGAGATGGAATGGCAGGCATCAAGGGTTTAAACAGTATTACCTTTGCTAAAAGAAATTGCAGAGTTACTCTATCTCTTCCTTCTGTAAAACAGCTAGAAATTGCCCGGGGTGTTTATGAAAAACTTAATCTTGATGCCAGGTTTTCTCTATCGGAAAACTTTCAGCTTTCTCATCCCGATGAATCATTTGATCTGGTATGGAATTTCTGTGTTATCCATATATTAAATTCTGAAAGTCTTATAGATGAAATGATAAGAATTTCAAAGAGATATGTCCTTATTATCGTACCCAATTTCTTAAATTATGGTTTTTTACTTCATAAGATTGATCATATCCTTTCAGGAGATCCCTGGATACATGGCAGTATAAATTATATGAGTGCTGAAAGAATTCAGACGGCTCTTGAAAAAAGAGGGATGAAAGTTTTACAGACCTTTCTTGTAGATGTACCTTTCTGGCCTGATATAGATAAACCCATAGAAGAGGTAATAGGTAATCTTCTGCCTTTTTTAAAAACCTGGCTTATGAAAAGGGCAAAAGATAGATATAAAACACATTCTTATACAGTAGAAAATCTGCCATATTTTTCAAATGACAGAAAGTTTGAAAAACTTATGAAGAGATTGAGTTTTATAGAAAGATATTTTCCGGCATTTTTGAAGATATTTTTTGCTCATCATAATGGAGTTATTGCAAGAAAATAAGAAAATAGATGTAAATTTATGAACAAATTTCCCTCACATGATATTGAAGATAAAAGCTTAAGTTGCAGTATTGGTATAATGGCTTATAATGAGGCGGCTAATATAGAACATCTACTGAAGGCTTTATCGGGTCAAAAATTAAACTCTGTTAGTATAAAAGAAATAATCGTAGTAGCCAGCGGTTGTATTGATAATACGGAAGAGATTGTAAGACGTTATATCTCAGAGGATCCCAGGGTTCGTCTCATAGTCCAAAAGGAAAGAAAAGGGAAAGCTTCGGCGGTAAATCTCTTTCTTCGGGAAGCAACTGAAAAGATACTTGTTATGGAAAGTGCCGATACTATACCACAGGAAGATACTATAGAAAAACTGGTTCTTTCTTTTTTAAATCCCGATGTGGGTATGACAGGAGGCCATCCTGTGCCTGTAAATAAAAATAATGATTTTACTGGTTTTTGTGTCCATCTTCTCTGGGAATTACATCATCAATTATGTATTTATTATCCTAAAATGGGTGAACTCATTGCCTTTAGAAATATCTTCTATAAGATTCCCGAAAGTACATCTGTAGATGAAGCATCTATTGAACCTTTAGTAAAAGGACAGGGTTTTCTGATCCAATATATTCCTGAAGCTATAGTTTTAAACAAAGGTGCTGAAAATATAAGTGATTTTATAAGATCCAGAAGGAGAATCTTTGCAGGTCATCTGGCAATTAAAAGAAAATTCGGTTATGAAGTTTCCACAATGAATTCTTTAAGAATATTTAAAATTTTGTTAAAGAGTTATAATAGATTTGGCTTTAAAAAAATCTTCTGGATTCCCGGTGTAGGAATTCTGGAACTTTACTCAAGACTCCTTGGTATGATAGATTATTATGTATATAAAAGAGAGTTTGCTGTCTGGGAAATATCAACAACTACCAAAGAATTGATAAAATAGGATTACAGTGGCAAAACCATAGTAAAAGTACTCCCCTCTCCCTCTTTTGAATCAATCAAAATAGTCCCATTATGGGCTTTCAGGATTTTTTTACATATTTTTAATCCAAGACCGGTCCCTACTTCTTCATCAGTTCCGGGAGTGGAGTAAACCTTACCTTCTCCTGATAATTCATTTATTTTTTCTTCTTTCATTCCTGTACCATTGTCTTTTACAGAGATAAAGATTTTATCTTCTTTTCTTTCAGAGAAAATATCAACCTGTCCTCCTTTTTGAGTGAATTTAATTGCATTATTAATCAGATTGTTGAATACCTGGGCTATTTTATTCATATCTAACTTCATAATAATATTATCTGATATATTATTTATAAGGGAGATATTTTTCCTTTGAGCTGAAAATTTATGGATGTCTATTGATTCATCAATTAGTTTTTTAAGAGGGATTTCTTCTAAATCCAGATTAAATGTATCTCTTTCCTGAAGGGCTAATAGCAGTAAATCCTTAACATAATTGAGTTGTTTCTGAGCAGAACCGTTAATAATTTTTATTAACTCTTTCTGAATTTCATTCAGGGGATTACCGAAATCTTTATTCAGTAATATATTGCTGCTACTGAGAATACCGGTAAAAGGAGAAAGGATATCATGAGAAATTATTCTTATAAAATCATTTTTTATTTTATTTAATCTTTTAAGTTCATCCTCACGATGTTTTATTCTGAGAGCCGATTTTACTCTGGCTTTGAGTTCAACGTCAGAAATTGGTTTTTTAATATAATCAGTAGCACCGAGGTTGAGACCTTTTTCTACATCTTCATCCTGGATTTTGGCAGTTACAAGAATTATGGGAATATCTTTTGTAAGTTCATTACTTACAATTGCTTTGCAGACTTCAAGACCATCCATTCCCGGCATCATTATATCAAGTAGAATTAAATCAGGCACTTCTTTTTCAATAAGATCTAAAGCCTCCCGGCCATTATTTGTTTTTACTATGGTGTAATTGTCCTCCAGAATTAATTCGAGTAAGAATAAGTTTGCCGGTTCATCATCAACAATTAAGATTTTATCATTTTTATCCATTTCTTAAAATTCTTCCTCTCTTAGATTTTAAAATAAGGAATAGTAAAAGAAAAATTAGATCCTTTCCCTGGAGTGCTTTCAACATTAATTTGACCATTTAACATTAAGGCCAGTTTTTTACTTGTAGCCAGCCCAAGGCCTCCGTCGGCATAATTTTTAGCTTCTCCTTTACCGAGCTTTTTAAAATCATCAAATATACGGGTTATATTTTCCTGTTCTATACCTACACCGGTATCTTTAACAGAAAAGACAATTCCAGATTCATCTCTGTATATAGTAAAATTTACCTCTCCTTTATGAGTAAACTTTATTGCATTTGATAAAAGATTTATAAGAATCTGGACAATTTTTTTCCTATCAGAGAAGATTGATACAGGTAAACTCTCTCCTCTATGAATAGAAAAAGTAATTTTATCTTTTATAATATTTCTGGTAAAAGCCTCTACCTCTAAAATTATATCTTCCAGGGGAAATACTTCGAGTATTAGTTCTGTTTTTCTTCCTTCCAATCTGGCTAATTCCAGTATATGATTTATTAATTTTAATAGTTTTTCGCCACTTTCATTTATCATATGTAAACCTTTAATCTGTTTTTCTGTTAGATTTTCAGTGGATTTAGTTACTAACATTTTTGAGAAACCAAGAATGGAATTCATAGGTGTTCTGAGTTCATGAGAAATATTGGCAAGAAATTCACCCTTAACACGGTTTGCTACTTCTGCCTGTTCCTTTGCTCTTCTGAGTTCATCTTCCATTTTCTTACGTTCTGTAATATCTTCTTTTATTGCAAGAAAATGAGTTATCTCTCCTTTCAGGTTTCTCAGAGGAGAAATAGAAGCAGATTCCCAGTAGAGTTCACCGTTTTTCTTTCTGTTATGAAATTCTCCACGCCATTCTTTCCCTGTTTTTATAGTATTCCAGAGTCCCTTATATTCCTCAGAGGTACTTTCCCCTGATTTCAAAATACGTGGGTTTTTACCTTTTACTTCTTCCATTGTATAACCTGTTAAACAGGTAAATTTGGGGTTTATATATTCAATTTTTCCACAGGTATCAGTAATCACAATAGCACTTGGACTCTGTTCGACTATGGAAGAGAAGGTACAGGCTCTTTCTTCTACCTCTTTACGTTCAGTAATATCAACAAATACTTCTGCTAACATTATTTTACCGGGACTTATTTCAAAGAGCTGTCTTTTTACCTCATAAAGTCTATTGTCACATGGAAGATATTCTTCGGAAATAAAAGTTTCACCACTTTCAATTACTTTTGTTCCACTGCAATCATCATACTTAGGAATCCTGCCTTTGAGATATTCAAAGCATTTTTTTCCTCTGCAATCTCCATGTTTTTCTTCCCAGGATTTATTTACAAATCGGATATTATTATCTTTATCTTTAATAATAAGGCCTGTAACAGTCGTTTTCAGCACCAGCTCAATAAGAGAATTACATTCTTCAATAGTAAAACTCTCTTCTTTTTCCTTCATAATAAAAACACCTTTGAGTAAAAATTTGTTCTAATATAACATATAATTCTTAATATATCAATCTACATTTTTGATTGAGTTATCCAGGAGATAACGGGGTTCCACATGGGAGAGTGATTTAAGTAGGCTGCTTTTTATTTCAGGAACTTCTTTTTGAAGTTTTAAAAGCAATTTCTTTATCATAATTCTTTTTGAGCTGTAACTGTCACATCCCGGACATCTACATTCTATAAGAGGAAATTTCATATAGTCAGCATATTTAATTATATCTTTTTCTTCTACATAAACAAGAGGTCGAATAACAATATTTATTCCATCATCAGCGTATAATCTCGCAGGCATAGCTTTTATTTTCCCTATAAAAAACTGATTTAGAAGAAGTGTTTCTATAAAGTCGTCTCCATGATGGGCAAGGGCTATTTTATTGCATTTAAATTTTTTTGCCATATCATATAAGATACCTCTTCTCAGACGAGAGCAGAAGGAACAGTAACTCGGTCTTTTCATTTTTGCTTTTATAATATCAATTATACAGGTCTTTTCTATATGATAATTATATCCTCTGGAGTTTAAAGCTTCTTCCAGTATATCTGTTCTGTATTCTTCAAAACCAGGATTTATATTAACTGCCATAAGTTCATAGGAAAAAGGCAGTTTTTTTTTCAGGATATTTAAGAGGTGAAGAAGTGTCCAGCTATCTTTTCCTCCTGAGAAGCATACCAGAATTTTGTCTCCTCCCTGAAACATAGAGAAGTTTTTATTTGCCAGTCCTATTTTGTAGAGAAGTTTTTTTTCCAGTTTGTCCATAATTATAAAATTATATCATAAAAAATAAATTTTTTTAAAAATTTGTTCTAATTAAGATAAAAATATGTTAAAATTATAAAATAAATTTTATAGCTAGAATTTAAGGAGGTGATTACCCGGTTTAATATATAAAAGGCTAACCGGGTATAATTGATTGATCTCTCCTGATAGTACAATTGAAAAACAAGAAGAAAGTAAGATTACTGAAGGTAATGATGAAAATACTGTTGTAGAAAAAAAGGCTTATATACGTATTCGGGGCTCTATGAGAACTGATGTTGGAAAGGTCAGGGAAATAAATCAGGATAGTATGCTTACTATGCAGCTTACTATGAATGAATGTTCTGAGTTTCTACAGCCCCGTTTGTTTATCGTAGCAGATGGAATGGGTGGTATGAGTGATGGAGAAGTAGCAAGTTCTCTGGCTATAAGACATGTAACTGCCAGGATAACAGAAAATCTTCTTAAAAGGAATTGCGATTTCCCTGTTGACATTAAAGTTCTTTCAGGTGCTCTTGAATATGCAAATGAAATAATATATAACTATGCCCGTGAAGATCCTTCCAGAGAAGGTATGGGTTCAACTATAACAGCAGGTTTATTGATAGGAAATAGACTGCTCATAGGACATGTTGGTGATACAAGAGCTTATCTTATTAATACAAAAGAGATACGACAGATAACAGAAGATCATTCCCTTGTAAATCGTCTATTGAAAATGGGTCAGCTTACTCCTGAACAGGCACAGAATTATCCCCATAAGAATCTTATCTACAGAAGTCTTGGACCGAATCATCCTATAGAAATTGCAACTTATGAAGAATGTCTTAACCCTGGTGATATAATTTTAATATGCTGTGATGGTTTATGGGATTATTTCTCTAATGAAGAATTTCACCAGATAATAACTTCTTCCACCGATTTCGATAAGATTACAGCTAAATTAGTAAACCTGGCAAATGAAAGAGGTGGAAAAGATAATATAACTTTAATTATCTTTCAATTGATCTGTATTGATAAGGGTTAAATATGAAATTTTACAGTAAGGATAAGCTTAAACCCTTAAGTTCAGGTTATTTCTTAATAAAGCCGATTAGTTCTTTATAATTTTCTTTTCCAGCAGCTATACAGGTTTTTTTTGCTTTTTTACAGGAATATAATTCTTCCCATTCCAGTTGCATACCATCTAAATAAGTTGTTTCTCCTTCTGCACTTCTCAATATGGCATCACCTGCTGCTATATCCCATATATGACCTCTCATTATAGCTCCTGCTGCGATTCCTCTTGCAACATAACATATATGAGCGGCTATACTTCCCATAGAGCGGGTTTTCCCGGGAAAGTTCTTCAGATCAAAGCTACGGTGAGCATCAGAGGGTACAGCAAGAAAGGTATTTTCATCCAAACTAATTTTGGAGACTTTTATTTTTTGATTCCAAAGATATGAAGATCTGCCGTCTGAATAATACAGCTCGTCTGTAACAGGTATGTAGAAAGCCCCGTAAGTTGGAATATTATCTATTAAGATTCCTATGGAAATACCCCAGATAGGAAGACCGGAAGAAAATGCAGCAGTTCCATCCAGTGGATCTATTGCCCACACAATGTTTTCTTTTACTTCTCCCTTTTTTCTGCCAAGTTCTTCACTCAGGATAAGGTGATAGGGATATTTTTTGTTAATTTCCAGAGTTATGAATTCATCAAGCTTTATATCTGCTTCTGTTACAAGGGTTTTATCACTTTTTTCATGGGGTATTACCCTGCCGAAATATTTCAGAGCTATTTTCCCTGCTTTCAGGGTCAAGTTCTTGAGAAATTCTATGTCTATTATTTCCATAAGTTATAGCTTTCTACAAGGATTTGTAAAAAATGAAAAGAAGGGATTTTCACTTCTCACTTTTCCCTTTATATATATTCAAAGAGAGCTTCTCTATTTTTATCTTCAGGAAGAGGAACAGGTACAAATCCATTCTTTTTAGTTATTTCTGTACCTTCAAGACTATATGTAAAATCTACAAAATCTCTTATAGGTTTATTTGCATATTTGCTTATATACATATAGTAGGGTCTTAAAATTGGATAATCACCTGTTTGAGCATTTTCTACAGAAGGTGTTAAGTAAGTGCCATCTTTCTCTTTGGCTACAGCAATGGCTTTAGTTGTATTATCCAGATAGTTCAGAAAAAAGTAGCCTATGGCATTTTCGTTAGTTGCCACTTCTTTCACTATGTCTTCCTGTGTTTTTAAAACTTTAATATGGGAAAGTGTTTTATTTATATCGATATTTCCACTCAAATGTATAAAATTTTCCAGGAAGTAATCATATTCTCCGGTGGGTATTTCTCTATAGAGAACCTTAATTTCTGAATCTTTCCCTCCAGTGTCTTTCCAGTTAGTGATTTTACCTGAAAATATATCTTTAATCTGGTTTTTATCTAATTGTTTAACTTGATTTTCAGGATGTACTGCTACAGCATAAATATTAAATCCTACGTAGAATTCACCTACATCAACACCTTTTTCTCTGGCTTTCAGGATTTCTTCTTCACTGATTTTTCTGGAAGATTCGGCTATGTCAATTTTCCCATTCAGAAAGTCTGCTATACCTTTAGTTGTGCCGTTTGCAGAGACCTGAATTTTTGTTCCTGGATTTTTTGCCATATAAGCCTCTGCCCAGTCTTTGCTCAGTTCAAAGATTGTTGTAGAACCATCTACTAAAATGGGCTCACCTGAATTTTGTTTCTGGCATCCGGAAAATATTAAAGTTATTAGTAATAATATATACAAAATACGCATTTGAATTTATACCTCTTTCTTTAAGATTAATTCATAAATATAATTATCTCAAATACCTGTAATTTGTCAAGGTTTTTCATTCAGAATTACTTATAAATTTTTTTTTTTCTTTAGATATTGAAATTTATTTTCTTATAGATTATTATAAGATTACTGGACAATAGAGCTAAAGGTTAAATTATTATTAGCTATTATCCTTTAGCTTTCAGCTTTATTCCTTAAGCTGATTGCTGATAGTTTTAAACAGGTTTATATTTACTGAAGCTAATAATTTAACAATAATGCAAATTTCTGTGCCTATTAATTAATAATTTTAAAAAAAGGAGTGATCTTTGTGAAAGGGAAGTTTTTTTTAATTATATTATTTTTTGTTTTCTTCTTTTTTTTGTTTCAAATATATGAAACAAATATGGAAACTAACAATTGCCGATCAATGGATTTAAATGTGCTTACAATAAACTCTTTTGATATTATTCCTGATAATCCTAAAGTTCGTTATATAGGTTTTTCTTTTGCCGATATGACCGTGACAAAACTGTCCACTATAGAAGGACTCCATTTTATAGAAAGACCTCAGCTTGAGAAAGTAAAAAGAAAGCTCGGCATCAGAGAAAATGAATTGATAACAAAAGAGCTTGCCACCAGACTTGGACATATGTTAAAGGTTGATATAGTAATACTGGGAGATATAGAGACAGGAAAAGAACATTTTAGAGTAGGTGCTCAGATTCTTGATCTCAGAAAAAAAGAAAATGATATAAGTGATCTCTTTATAAGTGAACCTGTAGAGGGTAGTCTTGAAAATATAGAAAAAAATATTGAACCTATAAATAAAATTCAGCGTGAAATAGCTGTGACAATTACAAAAGCCATACCTGTTGCATTGACTCACAAAGAGGAAATCTCGGTTAATAAAGATTTTACTAAATCTGGTAATGCTTATGTGGCTTATGCAAAAGGACGCTATCTTTATTTCAAATATATTTCAAAGGAGAATGATGAAGCTATAGAAAAATTTAAATATGCTATAGATATCGATCCGAATTTTGCTCTGGCCTATGCGGCCCTGGCCCAGGCTTATACTCAGAAAGCAGGATATTTTAAGACCGGTGATAGAATATTACTTCAGGAGGCTATACAAAAAAGCGAAAAAGCTATTGAATTAGATCCTTTTTTAATTGAAGGTTATGTAGCCCGTGGTGCTTCTTATACCTATGAGGGTTTATTTGCTTATTATAGTGGAGCAGAAGAGGAGGCCTGGGAATTATGGAAAAAAGCTATAGATGATTATAAGAGAGTACTGGATGTTCAACCCCATTATATAAATGTTTCTTTAAATCTCAGTAAGATATATATCTTCAGAAATCAATTAGATAAAGCTTCAGAATACCTTGATAGTCTTTGTGACAGGTATTATTATGAACCTGCAGCCCGTTTTTTCAGAGGTCATTTATATACACTTCAGGGGAAATTAGATGAGGCTATACATGAATTTAAAGAAGTCCTTAAATTAACAGATTATATGAATCCTTTTGAAAGAGATAAGGAAAGTCCTTTGATTATAGAGTCTTATATAAATATAGCCATGTGTTATGGAGAGAAGAATAAGTATGATAAGGCAATGGAAAACATAGAGGAAGCAAAAAAGATAAATCCTGATTATCCTCTTATCCATTATGCTCTTGGACGTATTTATGCAAAAGATATGGAATATGAGAAAGCTAAGGAGGAATGTGAAATTTATCTCAAACTTAACCCGGAAGGGAATCTCGCAAAAGAAGTGAAAAGACTTCTGGAAAAGCTTCAGGAAAAACTGAAAGACAATGATAAATAAAAGAAAGGAGAAAAAATTAATGACTGGTAGAACAAAATATTTTCTTTTCAAATTTTTGTTAACAGTGTGTATTGCTGCAATTTTATTAATGGAAGTAGCAGGTTGCGGTGCTTTTCTTGCTCTTGTAACCAGTGTTTTTACTTCCGAATGGGGTTTTGCCTGTATTCCGATACTGAGTGAGAATAAAATTGGATCTTCTCAAACAGTTAATACACCAGGTATGATAATTATAAAGGAGGATCCTTCTAAAATTGACTGGAAAGGTGTTAAATACGCACCTTTAAGTGGTGTCACAGTGAATATAGAAGGTTCCAATACTTCAGCAGTAACAGATGAGAAAGGTTATTTTGTTTTTAATGACTTACCGGATGGTCTTATAAAGCTTAATGCCAGTAAGTCGAATTTTGTGGCACTTGAGCAGGAAGTGCCCGTAAGTTATGAAAAGATCGATGAAAGCCCTGTAAATACAGGACAATTTTATATAACTCCTCCACAGGATGCTTTTTTGCGAATTATAGAAGGGCGTTCTCATCAGCTTTATGCCTATGGTATAACAGGGAATAATCGTACTATAGAACCATCTGAAGTTACCTGGAAGATATATGAGTCTCCTCTGGGAACGGAAGGAAATAAAATTGCAGTTATTGTAAATGGAACTCTCCGGTGGATAGATAATAATGGTTATATTTATCTTGATCCCAATACGGGATTATTAATGTCAATAACAAATACTATAGATGCTGTTGATGATAGTGGTGTTAATATTAAGGGAAGATATGCAATACATGCAGACATTCAGGCAATATATAAGAATACTTACTCTGCCATCAGTTCAGTTATAATAACACCCGGTTCCGGTACACTCAGGGGAAAAGTTGTGGCCAATGAAAAAGCTGTGTCTAATGCCAGAGTTGAAGTGACCGGTACTACTTATTATACTTTAACAGATGAGAGTGGAAATTATGTTTTACCTGAAGTTCCTGCACATAACGCCTTAACTGTTATTGCTTCTTCTGGAAGCCTTCTTTCCACTGCTTTAATTAATGTAGAGGATGGTATGGAATTAATTAAAGATTTTAATCTTACAGCCTACAATAATTCAGCTTTCAGTTATAAGGCTACTATAGGAGAAGCCAATGTAGGAGGAAGTGATAACAGTCATTTCAATCGCCCTGAAGGTCTGGCTTTTGATAGTAAGGGTAATCTGTATGTGACTGATACCATGAATAACAGGGTGCAAAAATTTAATGTACATAATACTTATGTAGCAACTATAAAGGTAGCAGATGGAATTTTTCTGGATGCTCCGGGTGGTATTGCTGTAGATGCCAGTGATAATGTTTATATTGCTGATGGTGGTATTAATAAAAGGATTGTAATTTTTGACTCTAATGGTAATTTTTTACGCAGTTTTTCAGGTGATGCCACTACCAGATTCAATACACCTCTTGGTATTTCAGTAGACCTGGTTGGAAATATTTTTGTATGTGATAACAGAAATTTCTGTCTTCGCAAATTATCTCCCGAAGGAAACTGTATTGGAACGATAGGAACAGAAGGGCAGAAGGGTAATGATAATGCACATTTTGGTTCTCTTGCCCCATCGACAGTAAGAATTGATAAAAATAATAATATCTTTATTACTGATTCCTGGGAGAATAGCAGGGTACAGATATTTGATTCTACCGGCAACTATCTGGCTACCATAGGTGAAAGTGGTGTTCCCGGTAATGATGCTACTCATTTAAATCGTCCCGGTGATATAGGATTTGACGCTCAGGGAAATATTTTTATAGTGGATAGTGGAAATCACAGAGTCCAGATGTTTGATGCAGACAGAAATTATATTGATACTGTTGGTATAAATGGTGTGCCCGGTTCTACAAATGAGCAATTCTATCATCCTATAGGCATTGCAGTGAGTCCTGTTAATGGAAGAATTTATATTTCAGATACCTTTAATTGTAGAATACAGATATTCAGTAGATGAGAGATGAGTGAAGGGTGAAGAGTGAAAAGTGGAATACCTCTCATCCATCACTCATCACTTTTCACTTTGTACTATTTTTATTATGAAATATATTATTGGTTTTATACTCTTCTATATGTTCCTTATATCCTTTTCCTGTGCCGGCCAACTTGAGCTTGTTACACAGGCAGGTCATTCTGCTCCTGTATCTTCGGTAGCTTTTAGTCCCGATGGAAGATTGCTGATCAGTGGGAGTTTAGATAATACAATAATATTATGGGATGTAAAAACAGGTAAAGAGCTTCGAATCTTTAAAGGCCATATACTGGGGGTTAATGCAGTGATATTCAGACCCGGTGGAAAAATGCTTGTAAGTGGAAGCTCCGATGGTACAGTAAAACTATGGAATATCTCAGATGGAAAAGTAATTAATTCCTGGAACATTTCTGAAAGTGTAATGGCTATCAGTTGCAGTTCTGATGGCAAATTACTGGCTATAGGAACGGAAAATGGAACAGTAAAACTTTTAAATATAGAAACAGGGGAAGAATTTGTGCCGCTTAAAGGCCATAATTCCAGTGTATTAGCAGTTTCTTTTAGTTTTGATAGTAAAATACTTGCCACAGGAAGCACAGATAAAGATGTCAGATTATGGATTATGAGTAATAGTAACGGCAGAGAATTTCTTACTCTCTCAGGTCATAAAAATTGGGTTAATTCTATAGCATTCAATCGAAACATACTTGCAAGTGGAAGTGAGGATAATACCATTAAGCTCTGGAATATAGAAACAGGTAAAGAGATAAAAGAACTCACAACAAAACAATCTGAAGGTGTTTTATCAGTAGCCTTTGACCCTGAAGGTACTATACTGGCAAGTGTTGAGAGAGGCAGAACAATTAACCTCTGGGATATAAACTCAGGTAAAATAATTAATAAACTGGAAGGAATTCCCTGTGGTTTTGAACCGATTACTTTCAGCCCTGATGGTATGACACTTGCTATTGGCTGTGATGATAATACATTGAGATTATGGGATGTGAGCACAATCGATTCCCCCGGAGGCAATGGCAAAAAGATTCGTACTCTAGAAGGCTATGCTAACCTTATTTCATCGATTACCTTCAACTCCAATGGTATAATTTTAGCCAGTGAAATAAGAAGAAGAATTTTTGAAAATATGAGAAATGATATTCCAGATGAGAAAAAAGTAATTCAGCTCTGGAATCTTCAGACAGGTAAAGTACTTCCTCCTCTGGAAAAGATGGAAGGTGTTTTTTCTTCTTTAGATCCCCTTTCCTCAAAAGAATTTGACTGGATAGGGTCTATAGCGTTCAGTCATAATGGTAAAATACTTGCCGGAAGAAATAACTTCAAGGTTAAACTCTGGGATTTGAGTAATGGTAAGGAAATCTTATTACCGAATAACTTTCCCGATTATGTATTGAGTTTTGCCTTCAGTCCTGATGATAAGATATTAGCTCTTTCTACAGGCCGTACACTCAGTCTCTGGGATAGGGCCGGTGGTATCTTAATGAGTCCTGTTACAGGGGAGCTTCCATCTTTAGTGACTTCCATATCATTCAGTCCCTCAGGAAAAATTCTGGCTACAGGTCTGGAAAATAGTATCTTTAATAAAGAAAAAACAGTAGTTATGCTCTGGGATATTACTTCAGGCAGAGAGATCAGATCTTTTAAAAATATTTCTCAAAATTTTTCCCGGGGTGGCACTTCTGTCCTTTTCAGTCCTGATGGCAGAACACTGGCCTCCGCATTCCAGGACAGGACAGTCAGCTTCTGGGATATAGATACAGGTAAGGAACAACAATATTTGGATGCTTTATCACCTCTGGCTTTCAGTCCCGATGGTAAGTTACTGGCCACAGGCAGTAAAAACAACAGTGTTCTACTCTGGGATATGGTTTCAGGTAAACAAATAAGATCTTTTAAAGGTCATTCTGATTTAATTAATTCAGTTACCTTTACTCCCGATAGCACTATATTAGCGACAGCAGGTAATGATATGAAAATTAAATTCTGGGATATAAAGAGTGGCAAAGAGCTAGCCAGTCTTATTTCTATAGAAGATGAAGACTGGGCTGTGATAACACCTGATTACCGCTTTGATACTACTCTCAGGGGAATGAAAGAGATACATTTTGTTTCAGGAGATATTCCTCTGGACCTTTTTCAACTCAAAGAGTGTTATTATGAACCTGGATTGCTTTCTAAAATAACCGGGTTTAATAATGAACCTTCCAGAAAAATATTTTCCTTAAATGAAATACAGCTTTTTCCGGAGATTCAGATAAAATCTCCCGGGCCGGATAAAAAACTTATCATTAAATTAATTGATCAGGGCGGAGGTATAGGAAGAAGTCAGGTCTTTCTCAATAAAAAAGAAATAGCAAATGCTTCAGGTAAGAATTCTTTTGAACTTGATCTGACCGGAATTGTCCCGGGACAACAAAATGTAATCCGTGTGGTGGCATGGAATAAGGAAGGTTATCTTTCTAATGGAGGAGTGGAATGTTCCTGGATTGCGGAAGGGAAAAAAGATAATGAACCACCAGAACTTTATGCTATAATTGCCGGTGTTTCCAATTATTCCTCACCTGACATAAAACTTTCTTTCCCTGACAGAGATGGGAAAAATATAGCTAAAGCTCTTGAAATAGGAGGGAAAAGGCTCCTGGGCTCTCATAAGGTACATATAACTCTTTTAACTTCAACTCCGGAGGGTAATTCCCTGTTGTGCATAAAAGAGAACCTGAAAAAGGCCTTTTATGAGGCGAGAAAAGCAAAACCTCAGGATATAGTTGTAGTTTATCTGGCAGGTTACGGAATAACCCTTCAAAAAGAAGGGGATCTTTATTGCTATCTTACAAAGGAAGCTATTTCGACTGATATGTCTTCTCCTGAGATAAGAAGTAAATCGTCTGTTACCTGTGATGAACTGGCAGAATGGTTTAATCAGATTCCCTCACTCCGACAGATTATTATATTGGATACATGTGCAGGTGGGCCACTGGCCAGACAACTAACTGCAAAGCGTTATATTCCTGTTGAACAGATAAGAGCTATGGAAACTCTAAAAGATCGAACCGGTGTATATGTGCTTATGGGATATACTTCGGATATAGTAAGTTATGAAGCATGCCACTGCGGAGAGAGTTTTCTAACTCATGCAATACTTACAGGTATTAAAGGTGAAGCCCTCAGGGATAATGAATTCCTTGATATAAAGAATCTCTTTCAATATGTTTCTACGGAAGTTTCTCTGATGGCTGGCAATATTGGCGGTATAGAGAAACCTCTTATTATAGTGCCCGATGAAGATACTTTTGATATAGGACGCTTTACGAGAGAAGACAGAGAACTAATACCCTCTCAGGGCAATCTGTAAAGTTAAAACAATAAACTTATTATCTTCTAATTATGATGTATTCTTCTGAATGAGAAGTTTTCTTCTTTTTGTCCTTTTCTTTTTTTTCTATTATCTTTAGATAATTTTTTGCCTTCTCCAGATATTCTCCTTCCGGGAAAAATTTCATAACTTTCTGACAGAGCAGTTTCCCTGATTTATAATTTTCTTTCTCAAGGTAATATTTAATATTTTTAAGATATATATCACCACATTTATTGAGGTTGTCTTTTGCCAGAACGTTGCCTTTATCCAGTGTGAGAGCTTTTTTAAAGTATGTTGTTGCCTCATCCGTATTATGACTAATATATTGATTCCCCAGGATTAAATAACATTCTACAAGTTGCTTATTTATATCTTCGAGTTTATTTTTATCATTTATCTTATTTTTAATCTCCTTCAGTACTTTTATAGCCTCTGGATAATCTTTTTTCTTTATATAACATATGGAAAGTCCCTCTCTGATATGAAGATTTTGATTATTAAGTTCCAGAGCATACTTAAAATATTTTTCTGCTTCCTCAAATTTTTGAGTCTCAAGATAACTATTCCCGATATTTAAATAAATTTCTCCAGCTTTTTGTTTTTGCCAGGAATTTTTATAACACTCTGCTATTTTTTTTAGAATTTCAAGCTCTTCCGGTTTTGTTTCCAACACCTTTTCATAACATTTAGCGGCAGAAGAATAGTCTTTACACTCGTGAAAACCATCTCCCCAGGTCATATAATTCTCATTGCCAGGTACTCCGAGTTTAAGAAGTATATTAAGTTCTTCCCGTGCATTTTTGTTATCTCTTAACACCAGATAAATATTCAGAAGTACCTCATGGGCTTCTTTATTATCAGATCTCAGATTAAGAGCTTTTTCACAGTAATTTATGGCCCTTTGATAATTTTTACGTTTAAATTCCTCTTTTGCTTTATTAACTTCCCAGTCGGGATTTCTGGTATAGAGTATCCATAAAGCGATTATGGATAAGAAAAATAAAATCTCTAAAGCTCTAGTTATGAAATGTACTATTTTATTTCTTTTTTCTGAAACTTCAGTAACCTTTTCTTCTGCTAATTTACAACCACAGGACTGGCAGAAATTACTCTCCTTCTTTTTCTCCTGAAGACACCCTTCACAAAAACTCATTTAAATCTCCTTAATAAAAATTTGTAAAAATTACTAACGAAATATTCCATCCTTATTCTCTTCTTCATTGCCAGTATGTGTCTGTTGAGTTGGATATGATTGTGGATTATTATTATAATAAATAGTAGTATTTGCCGGAATGTATGTTGGAGAATTTTGCTGTTTCTCTATTTTTTCAAGAAAGTCCTTGGCTTTTTTTGCAAATTCTCCTGTGGAAAAACGATTAAGAATTTCTTCACACTTCCCTTTTGCCAGATCATATTTTTTAGACTTTAAAAATGTCTTTGCCTGTTTGATGCAAGAGTTAACAAATTCTTTCCCTGCTTCAGTATTATTTTTATCTAACTTCAGTGCTTTATCAAATAATTTTTGTGCCTTATCAGGATCCTCACAGTTTTTTGCACGATTTAAATAGCAAACTGAAAGTTTTTCCTTTATTTCTTTTTCTTTTTTCTTATCTTTTATATTAGCTTTTGCTTTTTCATAATAGCTGCTTGCTTTATCATAGTCTTCATTATGTATGTAATAATCAGCCAGAGTTAAATTAACCTCAGTATTTGCAGGTTTTATTTTTAAAATTCTTTCATAATATTCAATTGCTTTTTCATATTGATTCTTCTCTTTATAATATTCAGCTATTTCTTTTAAAGCCATAAGGTTGTCAGGATCTGAATGGAGAATTTTTTCAAAGCATTCTTTAGCAAACTCTTTATCCTTTTTCTGTAAGCTTTTGTTACAGAGTTCAATATATTTTTGGATATAATCCTTACTATTTTCTTTATCTATTTCTATGAGTTTATCCAGTAGTAAACTTATCTGTTTATAATCCTCCAGTTCAGTAATCATATATATGTCTAAAAGTTTTTTATGTGTTTTTATATCATTACCGTCTTTCTTCAGAATTTTTTTACAGTATTTTATGGCTGTCCCATAATCACTGTTTTTAACTGCATTTTCTACTAATAGTGTATAATCCCTGTTATTTAAAAAGTAGATTATTCCTGCTACCAGAACCAGTATACAGAGAAAACCTGCTAGAATTGGAATAAGATTTATTTTCTTCTTCCCTGAAGGTGGTGTAATTATATGTACAGTGGAAGGAGCTATCGCCACAGGTTTTGTCTTTCCTTCTTTGTTGGAAGAAACATCTTGATTTTCCAGCTTTAGGGGGCAATTATTCTGGATATTAGTTTCTTTGATGACATTGTTAATTTCTTCTGTATTGAAATTCAGATTTTTTAAAGCTATTATTAGATTTTCTTCAGAAAATTTATTGTGTATAAGTGCTTCTAGAGAGGATATCTGTTCAGTGGATAAGGTGGTTTTTAATCTATTTATAGTTTCATCGGTAATTTCTATCAATTTTAATTGTCCTGTAAAGGATAGAGCTTCAAGGGCTTTTTTCATTTCTCTCGCATTTCTGAATCTCTCCTGAGGGGTTTTACCCAGTGCTTTCATTACTATTTCTTCAAGTTCTTCCGGGATTTCAGGATTAATACTCCGGAGATGTTTGAAAGAAAATGGTACAAGAGGCGTTTCGCCTGCTAATAAGCAGTGCATTGTTGCTCCCAGAGAATATATATCAGAACGTGGTTCAGGTTTTCCATAAAATAATTCTTCTGCAGCAAATACAGGAGTTCCCACTGATGTTTTTGTAGTCTGACTTCCAGGGAAAACCCTTCTTGCTATACCGAAATCTATTAACATTAATTTCTCATCTGAGTTACGAAGCATTATATTGCCTGGTTTTAAGTCTCTATATACTATCGGAGGGGATTGAGAATGAAGGTAATCAAGGGCATCAAGTATCTGGAGTGACCAGTGAATAACTTTATCTATAGGGACTCCTACTGGAAAATATCCCTGAATAATTGTTTCAAGATCTTTTCCTTCAATATAATCCATTACCAGATAATAACGGCTATGTTCTATAAAATAATCCTTTACAATAGGCATATTTGGATGTCTCAGATCATGAAGGAGTTCTGCTTCTTTTTTGAACGATTTTATCATATATTGTTGATCTGCAGGATTGGTGTAATCACTCAACATTTCCTTTATTGCACAGGGCTTATCCAGAAACCGTCTGTCTATGGCTTCATAAACAGCACCCATACCGCCGGCTTTTATCATTCTTTTGATTTCATATCTTCCGTCCAGGATTACACCTTTACCGATGAAGCCGCTCTGGGTTCTGACTATTATTTTTTCACCGCATTTCTGGCAAAAACATGCTTCATCGCTATTATTATGTCCGCATTTTTCACAAAAAAGCATACAAAGATCCTTTCTTTCTTGATACTACTGAATTGAGCCTGAGTTTTCAATAAAATTGTTTTCTCTTCACCCTTCACAATTATCAATATTATACCATTTCGCTATCAAGTGTATTAAATTCAGCATTGAGGCTACTTAGAAAAAATATGAAGGCTTATACTTCTTATACCTGAGGAATATACTTTAAATTTCAATAGGGAATTAAGTTAAAACTTTCTTTAAGTATGCCGGCCTTTTTTCTCTGTAGCCTCCTTGGCAGGTTTACTATTTTGACTAACTATTATATAATATACATCCAGGTTAAAGCGAATCTGTATTAGATATTTATGCTCAGGTCAGTAAGTATATTCTACAATAAAAAGAAAGAATTTACCATAGTTGTTTATATTTTTTGTATAGAAGGTAAGAGAAAGTTTTTATTGAAATTCTATTATACATAATAGTCGGAGAGATAAGAGATATGAAAAAAATTGGCTTTATCTTATTTCTAACAGTGATGTTTTTTATCATATCTGAATGTTTTATTACAAAAGGTGAGTCAGTAGAGTCTCTTGTAGAAGAAGCCAGGGTATGTATAAAAAATAAAGACTATGATGGTGCTATAGAAAAACTTCTTCTGGCTACAAAAAAGAACTCAGATTATGGCCCTATATATTTATATATGGGTTCCGCTTATTATTTAAAGGGAAAATATAATATAGCCATAGCTAATTATAAGAAATTCCTGAACCTTTCTCCGACACATCCTTATAGAGGTGATGCTTTTTATAATTCCGGCAATTGCTGGCTTAAACTGGATAATAAGGAAGAAGCAATCAAAGCTATAGAAAAGGCTAAAGAGATTTACTATGAGAATAATGAGTTTGAATACTATAAAAAAGCTTTAAAAAAGCTTATAGATATAACATCAGGTTCCCAGAGAGAGACTTATAATGAAGAACTCCGTAATTATCCTCCTCCTACCATTACTCCGAAACCGACTGCTATACCTTCTATTTCTATACCAACTATGACTCCAACTCCGTCTCTTTTATCATTCAGAGAAAATATGGTTACCATTCCTGAAGGTTATTTTCTTATGGGTGCTAATGATAAAGATATAGATGCTGATACCAGAGAAAAACCTTCTCACAGGGTATATCTTTCATCCTATAAGATAGATATATACGAGGTGACAAATGCCCGGTACTGTGAATTTTTGAATGAAAAAGGAATGGAAAGGGATGAAAATGATAATCTTCTGATTTCTCTTGATGAATTTTGTAAAATAGAGAATGCTTCCGGCCATTACAGGGTTAAAGCAGGTTATGAAAATCACCCTGTAGTATGTGTATCCTGGTATGGAGCACAGGCTTATGCCACATGGGTCGGGAAAAGATTGCCTACTGAAGCGGAATGGGAAAGAGCTGCAAAAGGTTCAAAAGATTTTATTTATCCCTGGGGGAATAAGTGGGACCCTTCTAGATGTTCAAACAGTACTGTTGGAGGCGGTGCTCTCCTTATGCCCACGGGAAGTTATCCTTCAGGGGCTTCTCCTGATAAAGTTATGGATATGGCAGGAAATGTATGGGAATGGTGTTCGGACTGGTATGGAGGTGACTATTACTCAACAGTTTTGAGCCAGGGAAATAAAAATCCCCGGGGGCCCGATGTTTCAACCAGTTATAAAGTGATTCGCGGCGGTGGATGGGACAGTGATAACAGCAGGTATTTTCGAAGTACAGGCCGGAGCGGTTCAAAACCCAGTAAAACTGGTGAATCTCTCGGTTTTCGACTGGTTAAAGATGTAAAATAATATTATCCTGTGGAGATCAGATAGGAGAAAATTAATTTGTTTATTTTTCGCGAAAATTCAACACTTTTCAGTAAATTTTTTGTAATTTAAGGCTATGAAAAATTTTCTACTTTTTAATGAATATTTTATGATAAATCAGAAAGGATGTATCAGGTCTGAAATATTGAAATTCTCCTTTTTGTTCCTGTCCCGGATTTAAAGAATAAGTTCTGGTTATTGTTTTCAGCACTTTATCGTAACCGTCTACAATCTGACAGATGACAACTACATTTCTAACAGGGGTATTACCAGTATTTTTTACTGTATAAGCAATTATATATATCTGATTATCATAAGCACTTATTACCTGATTCTGAGTTATCTGGACATTACTAAAAGATGCAAAGGATGACCGGGTTATAAGAAATATTATTAATATAATCAGAAAAATCAATTTATTTCTCATATAATTCTCTCCTTTCTTAACTATGTTTATTTTAACATATTTTATGAATTATTCCAATTTGCTGATGGTTATTTAAATTGCAAAGTACAAATAAATTCTATATAATACTCTATAGTTTCTATTTTATGGTTAAAGCTTGCAGCAATGAAGTGGTATCTATGGATAAATGGTTTAAGGAAGCAGTTTTCTTTGCTGAGAAACAATTAAAATCTATTTCTGAAACCTTTATAAGTACTTTTCAAGAGATTGGTAGCAGATCTAAAATTAAAAAATTTATGTGTCCTCCAGATTTTCAAAAGAAAAAGTGTTTTCTTATCGATACCCTGAAAGACAGTGATCATAATGTCAGAGCAAAAGGTGCAAAATATCTAAAAGATAAAAGGGTAGATATGTTGCCAGACACAGGTTTAACTGGCAAACAAAATCCTATATGATGAGAAGAATCTGGAGATATTTGAGAAATATAGCAAGAATATACCCTAAGGGTTCTGAGTATATACCCCGTAGCATTCCACCTGTTTTCCCCGGAATCACCCGATAAACAGCTATCTGAGTAGTAACAATCCATACTCAAATACTGTAGTCAACTTCTTTATCGAGTTCCATTATATAGGAATAGGTTATATCCTTTTCCTCTCTCGGTCCTATGGTAACAGGAATAAAGATAAAACCGTTTTTATCGGGTTTTGCCGTCCCGGGAGGTAAGTCCTTTTCCTTTACTGTTATTTTTATCTGTTCTATTTCGCTTACGGGAATCCGTTCCTGTAATTTAACCGTTGCTTCATCTCCGGAGATATTTCGAATATGGAGTGTAATTGTATAAATTACCCTTCTGTTAGATAAAAGACCGCCCTTCTCATCTTTTTTATCTACATATCTTTCCACCTTTAAAAGATCTTCCGAACCCCACCAGAGATAAAAGGACGAGTTGGAACCTATAAATTCTATTTCACCATGTCCAATAAAGCTTCCTTTCCTGTGAAGACTCAGAGGACCTGCAAGAATTGGTCTGTTCTGAGTATTTTTAACAAGTGACTGCAGGTATATCTTGGTGTCTATTTCAGGAATACCAGTAAGGGATGTTTCTGCTTTCAGAGAGAGTTCTCCTAAGGGAATAATATGGGGTCTTCCGTTTGCAGAAATTTTTACCGGTTCTTTTATCCTGTAAAATTGTGTTTCTCCTCCATCAGAAGGCAAAGGTGGTTCTCCTGGTTCTTCTGATGCCCCTGTTTTTGTTATAACTTCATCTCTTGTTTCTACCTGAATTCTTTTTTTCTCAAGGGGGGTTTTTTTCCTGAGACGTAACAGGTCTTCCTCAGGAAGAGTTACTTCCATTCCCAGACTTGGTTTTGATGTGGAAAGAATAAGTTTTACGTTCTCCCAGTCTTCACCTGTATTCTGCCAGATAACTCCATGAGTTACGAGAAGAACCTTATCTTCGGAAAGGAGATGACTCTCATGCTGTGGTCTCCACTGAGCACAGGGAACCTGATAGCCGCATTTGATAATACCTTCTCCCGGGGAATTTGCTTCCATACTGATTAAAATACCCGCTTTTTTGAATAATAATGGTTTATCAAGGAATATTTCCTTCTGTATCTCTCTTAATTTTCTCTGACAATCTCTTTCTCTTTTTAATAATTCGTAAGATTCCCTGTAATAAGATTGTATATCCTCGAGTATTATATCGAATTGATTATTATAAAAACCGGGCATGACACCGAAGATCAAAATAGACTCCAGAATACGTTCCACTGCAGGTTTAAAGACAGAGCTTCCTGTTACCTGAGAGCGGTTAATCCTGTCTTTTTTGTAATATATATTATCGAGCTTTTTACAGAGGTTTTCTATAGCATCTATAATTTTCTTTTCTTTTGAAGTTTTATCAGGTGTTATAAACCATCTAATACATCTTGTACTACCGATTTCAGGTTTACTGTTTCCCTTGTTCTTTACCACTACTTCTGACCAGAGAGTTTTATCAATCAAATAGGGGGATACATCTTTTATAAGGATATTTAAAGGACCTTTTTCCCATTTTACAGGACTTTCTCTGTATATATCAGCCTGATCCTCTGTTATGGTAACAAGGGATATGGGGACAGTAATTTCTATAGAGTTTACCGGTATATTTTCTCTTGCAAGTATGATTTCTGTTTTTTCTGTCATATGCTACACTCTCCTGTTTCCATCACATAATTCCATTTTTGAAGGAAGGGAAATATCATATACGAGCTTAATAGTACCGGTGCCACCAGGTTCTATGTCAATCTTCCATTTTTGTGTTCCTCTCACCCTCTTACCATCAATAAATTCTTGTTGTTCACTCTCAGGTTTAAGGCCTACTATTTTAATACCTATATCTTTTTCATTATCATCCGGGAAAGGTACTCTTTCTATAACTTCTACAGAGATAGTTTCGCTCATATGGGAACGGAGTTCAATATCCACTGTATGCCTTGCTATAGAGGTTCCTCCCATAATACCTTTTTCTTCCTGATAAAAGGAGGTATTTCTTGCTATCTTTATATTGGGTTCCACTCCGATAGGGAAGTAAGCTTTACCTCCAGTGCCGACTCCTTTCAGTTTCGTAGTGAGAACATAGGCATTATCCACAAAAACCTGTACACTTCCATCAGACAGGGGGGCATCAAAGGGATTTTTTACGGCAAGTCCTCTGAAAACCTGTAAATCTGTCATAGGAATTGTGCGATATTCCATTTTTGATTCTGTTATATCTGACATAATATCCACTGTATGAGGATGGCCGTCCTGGGGTATAGAAGCCCGTCCTTTTGCTTCGAAAACAAATTGAAAGGCCGGTATGTCTTTATCGATAAAATCAGGAATAATGGCCGCTTCTCTTGCTTTTCTTATAACCTGAAGGATGTTTGTTTCCTTTACAGTTATCCTTTTCGAAACATTTATTGTCTTAACCATCTTAAGCTGACCTCTGTCTGCTGACTCAACACCCATAAGTTCGTAATTCATATAGTTTCTGGCTGTATCTTTAATTTCCATTGCAGAACTCATAAGTAATATGTCTGATGTATCATCCATGCAAAGAGGAGATGATAATTTCATTTCGGGATATATACTTTCCTGGAGTTCCATTGGCTTCATTACTGGTTCGGAAGCTCTCCTGGATATCAGGCGAGGTTTGGGTTCTGCCTTTTGTTCTATTCTTAATTCTCTCATATCCATACCGGTAAATTCATCAATTTTATCAGACATAGCAGTTTTAAAGTTGATAGGAGCAAGACTGGCAGCAGAAGGCATTGGAGGAAGTGCTTCTGGTTTTTGCAGTTCAGCTGTATCAATTCTGCATGGTGCAGTTGGAGCAACTACAGATCTCGGAATATTCATACCCTCATTAATGGTATGCAAGTCATTACTTTGTAAAACACCACAACCAGGTCTTGGAATGTTCATAATTCCACTCATAGACCTTACATACTTTAAAGCCCTAGGTGTTGTTAATTTTACTTCTTCATATTTATCACTGTCATCAGTGATTAATGTAGATGCTACACCGGATAATTCTGTCAGGGAAGGACCCGGTATATCGTTTAAATTACGAAATTTATTTTTACACTGATCCAGAAGAAGTTGATAGGAAGATGTATCTTCTACAAGGAATTTTTGTGATTTCCTGAGCCAATCATCAAATCCTCTGTATATATCGGGCGAGGATGGCAATTTTTTCCTGAAAGATAAAGATTTTAAAGTCTGGGCACGTCCTATACGTTTTGATGGCAGTTCAGGAAGTTGACTCCGTCTTTCAAGGGAGGCAGAGGAAAATTCAAGCTTTATATTCTGCCAGTCTTCACCACTTCTCTGGGCTATCTGTGCTCCCATTACGAGTTTTACTTTTTTATAATTTTCCTCTATATAGAGCTTATACACAGGTATCCATTTTGCACCGGGAATTATATAGGAAATGGTAAGTTCATCGGGATGGATTTCTTTTCTGTCCATACATCCGAGAGTAATTATGAGATTTTTGTAAAATACTCCATCTGTGTCATCTTTGTCTATTATTGTGTACTGTTCTTTTGTAACTTCTATTTCTTTAATGAGTTTATATAATTTCCAGTTCAGTTCTTCGTAATTTTCATGAAGTTTTTCCAGATAATCGGTACAGACCTTCGTAAAAGCCATCCATGGAGTAACCTGAAAAAGCTCCGGTTCTCTTTTTCTTTCAATTTCAATACCTTTCGGTCCCTGATGTTGATACCACCGGTCAACCTGATTAAGAGGCATGGCCGATGCCATCCATTCCTGAACTTTTTCTATCTTTACATTCAGTATAGATAACTGCACCTCTAATTCTTCACATTCTTTTTTAAGTTCTTTCAATTTCTCCTGACTTTGTTCTTTTTTCTCTTTTTCTCCTCTGTCTATTTCAATCTGAACATTTCTTACAGCCCAACTGCATTGTTTCATAAATCCTACTCTGAGTGATGAATCTTCAAAGGAGAGAGGAAGTCCCTCTACATAAACCTTTACAGACTCTCCTTTCATTTCCCATTTAGGAAGTTTCCCAATTCTGGTTATAAGGGCAGAATTATTGAATACAGTAACTCTTTCTATGGCGGTTTGAAGTTGCATTTCGCCCCCTCTTTTTTAATTACTTAATTACGACGTCTGACTCCAAATATTCTCAAAAGCAGTAAAAATAGATTGATGAAATCTAAATATAACACCAGAGCTCCTATAATGGCCTCTTTTTTATCTTCATCTGTACCTTCATTTCCTATAATATTTAATTTTTTTATCTTTTGAGTATCATAGGCAGTTAAACCCACAAAAATTAAAATTCCTATATAGGTTGTTGCCCAGTAAAGTATTGGATTAGAGAAAAAGATATTGACAATTGAAGCAATAATTAACCCTATTAAGGCCATAAAACAGAGATTCCCAATAGTTGTAAGATCAGTTTTTGTAAAATAGCCATAGAGACTCATTATTCCAAAGGTGGCGGCAGTTATAAAAAATGTAGATGCAATTGAATCCATAGTATAGACGAGAAAAATAACAGATAAAGTTAAACCATTTATGGCTGAATATAAAATAAATACACCTGTTGCAACAGGTAAAGACATATTTTGTACTGCTGCAGATAGAAAGCCAACAAGTAAAAGTTCTATTAAAATTAGACCCCAGAATAACAGGGGAGTTTTAAAGAGTATTGTAAGCATTATCTTATTGGATGCTGTAAAAAATGCCACCAGACCTGTTATAATAAGGGCAAAAGCCATCCATCCATAGACTTTTGTAATAAAGCTCCTCTCTTCAAGTTCAATTTGAGAAAGTGCAATTGATGATATTGTCATAATTTAGAACTCCTTTCTATTTTTGTAATTCATTATACTAAATTTATATAATTTTTACAATATATTGTGTTTTAGCTTAAAATTGTATAATAATGGGTGGGAATTTTTACTCTTCTTTTAAAGGTAAAGTAAAATAGAATTTAGAACCTTTCCCCACTTTACTTTCAACTCTTACCTGTCCTCCATGTCCTTCTACTATTTTTTTTGTTATAGCCAGTCCGAGACCTGTGCTTTTTTCACCGGCAGTTGCTTTTATATTTGTTTTTGGGAAGGCTTTGAATATTTCAGTTAAATATTTTTCCGCTATTCCCTGTCCTTCATCTATAACACCGGTGACTACATAATCTTTCTTCTTTTTCACTGAAATAGTTATTTTTGTGTCTGACTCTGAAAATTTTATAGCATTTGTAATAAGATTATTCATTACCTGGGATATTTTATTTTTATCAAATCTCACTTCAGGAATATTATCTTCACATGTTAATTTTAATGTTATTCTTTTTTTATGAGCAAGAGGATTATTGAGTTTTATATTGTGTTTCAGGAATTCTATGTAATTTTGTTTGGTAATTTTTAGATTAAGATTGCCTGATTCTATTGCTGTAATATCTAAAAGATCATCTAATAGAGAAAACATATGTTCACTTGAAAGATTAATTTCTTTTAATATCTCTATTTGTTCCTGCGAGAAGGGAATATCTGAACTCTGTGTAAGTAAATGTTCTGATGCTATCTGGATAATTGCAATAGGTGTTCTTAAATCATGGGCCACCATGCCCAGAAATTCATTCTTCAGATTGCTTAACTTTTTCAGCTCTTTATTTTTTTTGAATATTTCCTCTAGATTCTCTTCAAGCTTTTTTGCCTGCTCTGTTACTTTGTTAAGTAATTCTTTTTGTGAATCTCTTGCTGATTTAAGTTCTAGATGTGTTTTTACTCGTGCCATTAGTTCTGTATGATTAAAAGGTTTTTTTACATAATCTACTGCTCCGCTTTCAAATCCTTTTTGAATTTCACCCGGGTCATCTTTTGCTGTGAGGAAAATAATTGGAATTTCTTTTGTTTCAGGAGACTCTTTTAATCTCTTACAAACTGTAAATCCATCTAAATCCGGCATTATAATATCCAGTAATATGAGATCAGGAGAGTGTTTTTTTGCCATTTCAATGGTTTCTATACCGTTTGTAGCAATAGCAATTGCATAATTTTTTCTCTTTAATATATAAGATAACATGTTAGTAATCACTGGCATATCATCAGCTATTAATAGGAGGGGTTTTGTTGCTTCCAGATTATTCATAAATTTTACCTTGATTTTATCTCTGTCCATTTTCCTGTTTCTCTTCTTTCCTGTAACCAATCTCTTTATCAATAAAGGCCACTCCAAGAAAAATAATTCTCTTTCCCTCACCGATAAATCTCTCATAATACTTCTTATCTTTAATCTGTTTTATTGCCTTATCCAGGATTTTTTCCATGTCACTTCCGGATTTTTCGTATTTAAACTCAATAAGATAGACTTTATCCGAAAATTCCATCAATCCATCAATCCTTCCTTTATCAGAAAGAACATCTATATCTATTTTTACTCCCATAAGAGAAAGTATCATATAGAAAAGGGAATGGTAATAGCTCTCAGATGGAATGTGAAGAGTATAAGGAATTTTTGCAAAGATTGATTTTATTATATCAATAGCCTTTTCTATCTTTTCTTCCCTGAAATATTTTATGAGATTCATATATAAAGGTCTGATGTGAGAAACATTTTCATTAATAAAATTACTCAATAAATAATTAAGAAAGGATTCTTTTACTTCCATGTTAGGATAGGAAAGGGTATAAAGCCTCTGTTCTTCATCTGTTTTTTTTATAGAAAGATAGCCTGTTTGAAAAAGAAGTGAGGTAATATCCATATTTTCAATATCATAACTTTCAAATACCATATCACCTGCTGTAATATTTTCCAGGTTTGTAATTTCATATTTATTATTTTTAATGAGTTTAATTAAAAATGTAGTGGTTCCAGTGCCAAACCAGTAATTTCTGAATTTCCTTGAATTAAAGAGATTTAAAATGGAAAAGGGATTATATAATCTGGTAATTCCATCCCAGGAATAACCATCATACCAGAATTTTATCTTATCCAGGATTTCATTTTTATCCCCTTTTTCTTTCTCTTTTAATCTCTCTATATAATCGGCAAAACAGGTTTCCAGTTCTTCCTGAGTAATACCCATAATTTTATTAAAATCTTCTTCAAGAGTAA
>Ga0302240_1000649_pt1 | contig 33395 bp, 30 predicted proteins | sample AAG_UR_His_MG_FD_193538 | JGI IMG/M metagenome (GOLD analysis project Ga0302240, IMG submission 193538) | Enriched activated sludge microbial communities from anaerobic digester in WTTP, New Holstein, Wisconsin, United States - AAG_UR_His | ecosystem: Engineered > Bioreactor > Anaerobic >... | reverse complement strand
GTTGAAGATGGCGTGATTGGATAAATGGCCGCAACTTCAGTAAACGCATATGCGACATATGAAGCCGCGGTGTTGCCGTCCATGGTTTTCATGACTTTCTTACTCATCGACAACTTGCCTCCTAACTATTTGTGTGAAAAGTTTTGGTTTTCATAATCCAGTATAGTATACAATATACACTCTGTCAACGCCGTTTGTTAAATTGTATACAATTATTCACATCGCTGAAACCCTGTAATTCCAACGCTTCTAAAATTTCAAGTCCTTAAACGAAATAAAATTTTAGATTTTTGTATACAGTATACACATAGTTCTTTTGCCCGTTATTTACTGGACACTTTCGCACCGGGTTCTAAGATAGGTTTTACCCAGTCCAAAGGTTCTCTCAAAAGCGTCTACCTCACTCCAGTCCGCCGTCGACAGCGGGCTCTTGTCCTCATCTCCTTTTTGGCCGCGGCGGGTCGCTCTCAGAAGAAGGTTTTTCGGCGTATGTGTCATATCGATAAATTCCAGGATCTGAACCTCGTATCCGAGGGTTTCCATGACCATGGCGCGATAAGCGTCTGTCACAATCCCCGTCATCCGCTCACGCAAAATACCGTGTTTAAGTATTGGCTCGAGGGCGTCATTCTGAAGTCTGTCGTGAAGCTCATGCTGGCAGCAGGGTACGCTGAGCAGCGCCGCGACTTTCCATCCTATACTTTTGACAATGGCTTCATCCGTAGCCGTATCACAGGCGTGCAGCGTCACAACCAAATCCACCTCGCCCTGCTCAGCATGGTCCCGGATGTCTCCGACTTCAAAACGCAGGCCCTTGTAGCCCAGCGACTCCGCAGTCTTATTGCAGAAAGCGACGACATCCGCTTTGAGATCCAGGCCAATTATGGACACTTCAAGCCCAAGTCTGCGTGTAAAAAAATCGTACATGGCAAACGTCAGATAAGCCTTTCCACATCCAAAATCGACAATTCTCAGCGGTCTGTCCCTTTTAGGCAGAACCTTGAGGAGATCCTCCACATATTCGAGAAATCGATTAATCTGTCTGAATTTGTCATACCTGCTCTTGACGACTTTTCCTTCAGCCGTTTGAACACCCAGATGGACGAGATAATCCACCGGAATGCCTTCCTCCAGAATGTAGTTTTTTTGCCGATTGTGACTCAAATCCACAACGCGCTCGCCCTCCCGGTCGTCCAGCTTTTTCACCAGGACGCGGCAATCAGCAGCCGAATTGGAAAACAACTTGACATCTGCTCTTGCAGTTTTCAGATCCAGCTGTTTAAACCTTGTCTGCATCAGCACCTCAATCTCTTCAAGCGCTTCCGAACGATTGAGATTCTTATGGACCACCTTGTTTTTTTCATGATACTCAAATTGAAATTTTATTCCGGCTTTGATTTTGACCGGCTTGACTATGACCTTGACAACTTCCGAGCTGGTTTTTTTCCCACTCAGCGTTCCTTTGACCAGCGCCTCCTCCCGGACCCACTCTTCCAGTGCCGCTCTTAACTTATTCACCTTGTGCCACCCCGTTTTCCCGTATCTATGCCGTTGTTTCATGCCAACCTCTGTCTGGGGTCAGCTTTTTCTTCAATAAATGCATCTCGAAACCTCAGGTACAATTATATCATAATCCAACAGTAAGAATGTTTTAATCGTTTTTGTAATGGATATATATGGCCTATACAGCATCATGAGGGGGGTTCGTCTTTGTCGGAGATTCTTGGAATAAAATTTATGAAACAGCCAATGATGCGTAAAGTCCTGTACGCGTTGGCACCGATCATTCTGGCATCGGTCTATTTTTTTGGGTGGCGCTCACTTCTGCTAATTTTGGTCAGCATCCTTTTCGGAACACTGGCAGAATGGACTTTTAAACGCAACTCCAAAAAACCGGTTACCGAAGCCGTATTCGTCACCGCCGTCCTCTATTCACTCACACTGCCGCCCGCGACGCCATTTTGGGTTGCAGCGGTCGGCATCATCTTCGGCGTTGTTTTTGGCAAGGAAGCTTTTGGCGGTTTTGGCCGCAACGTCTTTAACCCGGCGTTGGTGGGACGGGCCTTCGTCTATGTCTCCTTTCCAAAATTCCTGACAACCGAGTGGAACATGCCGGCCACCGGGCTTCTTGGAGGTTTTGGCACTTACTTGACACCGCCTGTGGATGCACTCAGTACCGCTACACCTCTGATCACCTTCAGATCTACCGGTCAGCTTGCCGAATATTTTGATATCGCTTTTGGGCGCGTCAGCGGATCTCTCGGCGAAACCAGTGCCATTCTCATCATTCTGGCGGGCATCTACCTGATCTATACCAAAACTGCCTCCAAAGAAACCATGGGCGGCGTACTTCTCGGCTATCTGGCTATGAGTACAGCCTTCTTTACCATGGGCGTCTCACAAGTCCCCCATCCGCTATTTGGTCTTTTTTCAGGAGGTCTGCTCTTCGGTACGGTCTTCATGGCCACTGATCCCATCTCAAGTCCAAAAACCAATGAGGCCAAATGGATCTATGGTATTTTAATCGGCGCAGTCACAGTTATTATCAGAGGCTTCGCCCTCTTCGCCGGCGGCATCATGTTTGCCATTCTGATAGGCAATACCTTCGCGCCAATCCTGGATGAGCTCGTCAAATATCTGAAGAGCAGAAAATCCGCCAAGGCCGGAAACGGGGGCGAGAAAGTTGGCTAAAAAGAAAAAGAACAACAAGCAGATTCTTTATCCTACACTGGCTATGATTGCACTGACAGCCGTCCTGACTCTGGCGCTCGCTCTGATGAACGACGCCACCAAAGAGCGCATCGCAGATCTCGAAGCACTCAAGGTACAGCGCACCATTCTATACGTTTTGGATGTGGAAGTGGATCCGGAGGACGACAACGCCGTCGTCAGCACTTATGATGCCATGATATCCCCAGTGTCTCTCGGCGATCTTGAGTATTATGAGGCGCGGCAAGGCGACACCCTGATAGGGTATGTCTTTCCAATGAATGGCGCAGCACTTTGGGGCAGCGTCAAAGGCTATATTGCAGTTTCACCCGAGTATGACAAAATCCTGGGTGTGGATTTTGTGTCCCATTCGGAAACGCCGGGACTCGGCGGTCGGATCGACGAAAGCTGGTATAAGGAACAGTTCAGAGAGCTGCCCATTCCTGAGGCCGGCGGCCGCGTCGTGATCTACAAACCTGCAGACGGCGGCAACGCAGATGCCATCTCCGGTGCCACACTGACTTCCGACGCGATCCGAAAACTTATAGACAGCACCATCGAACGCATTCTCCAGGCAGAAAGGAGTGGTGCATAATATGGCTTCAAATGTCAAGAAACTAGCAATTTTGGGCATGTGGAAAGACAATCCGGTCTTTCGCCAGATCCTCGGCATCTGTTCCTCCCTGGCTGTCACCAACCTGATGATGAACTCCCTGATCATGGGTCTGGGCCTGATGTTCGTCACCGCCTTCTCCTCTTTGACTGTATCCTTGATTCGTCAGTTTACGCCAAAGCATATCCGCATGATGGTGCAGACCTTCATCATTGCGGTTTACGTTATTATAGTCGACATTTTTCTGAAAGCTTACCAGCCTGACATCAGCGCCGCCCTCGGCCCTTATGTCGGACTGATCATCACCAACTGCATCATCATGGGCCGCTGTGAGGCCTATGCGCAAAATAACCCGCCTCACCTCTCCTTCCTGGATGGGCTGTTTATGGGCGCAGGTTACGCGGTTGTGCTTCTGGTCATCGCTTTCTTCCGCGAACTTCTGGGCTTCGGTTCTCTGTTTGGCATCGAAATCCTGGGCAGCTGGTGGGTGGACTGGACGCTCATGATCATGCCTCCGGGCGCATTCTTCATGCTGGGCATTCTGATCTGGATTACAAAGAATATGTTCCCTGATACAAATAAGGATGCAAAAGCCACAGAAAAAGGAGGCGCAAAAGCATGAGTGAAATCAATCCTATCGTCATCTTTTTCGCCGCTATTTTTACCAACAACATGATTCTCTCCAATTTCCTCGGCATGTGCTCCTTCATTGCGGTCTCCAGCGAGATCAAGACCTCCCTGAGTCTGGGGCAGGCCGTGACCTTCGTTCTGACCTTCACGACCCTGCTCAACTGGATGGTCTACCACTGGCTCCTCGTGCCACTTGGCCTGGAGTACCTGAGGTTTATCATTTTCATCATCGTGATCGCCGCCTTTACGCAGCTGGTTGAAATGATCATAGACCGATATTTCCAGTCTTTGTATTATGCTCTGGGCATCTTCCTGCCGCTGATTACAGTCAACTGCGCGATTCTGGGCGTGTCGCTCTTTATGGTCATCCGCGACTATACGCTTCTGCAGTCCATGGCTTTCGGCGTAGGTTCAGGACTTGGCTGGACGCTGGCTATTGTCACCCTCGCGGGCATTAAGCAAAAAATTAAAAACAACCCACTGCCGAAAGGCCTGGAAGGTGCTGGGATCACCTTGATCATAACCGGGATCATGGCGCTGGCCTTTATCGGTTTTTCGGGTATCGTTCAAATTCAATAGAAGGGAGGCGCTTCCAACATGAATGAAATTATTATCAGCGTCCTCTCAGTCTCCGGCATCTCAGGGGCGCTCGCACTGCTGCTCTCAATAGCAAATAAGACCATCGGCAACTATGGTGAAATGACTTTGATTATTAACGACGAAAAAGAATACAAAGTGGATGGCGGCAGTTCGTTATTGTCGACCCTGGTGGATGAGGAGATCTTTATTCCTTCTGCCTGCGGCGGCAAAGGGAGCTGTGGTTACTGCAAAGTTGAGGTTTTGGAAGGCGGCGGACAATTTCTTCCCACCGAAGCCGGCTATGTCACGCCTGCAGAGCAAAAGAAAGGGATCCGGCTGGCGTGCCAGTGCAAGGTCAAGGAAAACATCAAAATTAAGATTCCCGAGGAACTCTTCAATGTCCGCCAGTATGACTATAAGGTCGACATGCTGAAGCTTCTGACACCGACCATCATGCATGTGGGTCTTACACTGCCCGAGGAGAATGAAATCATTTTTAAACCGGGTCAGTATATCCAGATCCTGACGCCTATCTACAAAGAAAGTGACGAAGAAGTTTACAGGGCTTACTCTATCGCTTCGAGTCCTGTGGACAAGCACAAGGTGGAACTGTTCCTGGGTTATATTCAGGATGGCAAGTGCAGTACTTTTATCCACAAATATCTGAAGGAAGGCGACAAACTGACCGTTGTTGGACCTTTTGGGGATTTCCACTATCATGAAAGTGACCGGGAGATCGTCCTGGCAGCGATCGGGACCGGCATGGCGCCCATCATGTCCATTCTGAAGCATATGGTGGAAATCAAGAGCGAGCGCAAAGCGACCTTCTACTTTGGGGCGAGAACAGGCGAAGACCTTTTCATGATGGACGAGCTCAGGGAAATTGAGACTCAGCTGCCTAATTTCACATTTATGCCATGCTTGTCCAGGCCGCGGCCTGAGGATAATTGGACCGGCGAAAAGGGCCGCGTCACCGACCTCATCGAGAAGTACATTTCGGACGCCAGCAACATGGAAGCCTATCTGTGCGGCAGTCCGGTCATGATCGACGGCGTGGTGGATCTGCTCAGACAGAAGAAAATGGCGGAAGAGCATATCTATTATGACAAGTTTGAATAGGAGATCATCGCAGACATTACAGCAGCCCCGAAACAAAAAGTGGTATAATAAACTCGGCAGCGGCCAGTCCGCCTGCCGAGTTCTTTCATCTAAAAACCTGAATTGGGAGGGCTTTGTCCATGCAGCAATTCGATCCACTCATAGACGACATGAAAGAAGAACTGATCAAGACGACCCAGGAATTAATCCGTTTCAAGAGCGTCAAGACGCCCGAAGAAACCCACATGCCCTTTGGCCCCGGAATTGATGCCTGCCTGACCCACGCCCTTGAAAAGGCAAATAGCATGGGCTTTGCAACCCGCAATGTAGACCATTACGCGGGCTATGCAGAAATGGGACAGGGCAGCGACATGGTCGGCATCCTCGTCCATCTGGACGTCGTGCCTGAAGGCGACGGCTGGACCCACGACCCCTATAGCGGCGACATTGCAGACGGCCGAATTTACGGCCGCGGCATCAATGACAACAAAGGTCCCGCTGCGGCAGCTTTATATGCCATGAAAGCAGTCAGGGACTCAGGCCTGCCCCTTTCAAAACGCGTCCGCCTCATTTTCGGAACGGATGAAGAGAGCGGCTGGGGCTGTATGGACTACTATAAACAACATGAAGAAGCCCCTACCATTGCGTTTTCTCCGGATGCGGATTTTCCTGCGATTCATGGTGAAATGGGCATTCTCATCTTCGATCTGGTCAAGACTTTCAAAGAGCACCTCAGCGATGGCGGAATGCGCCTCGTCAGGCTGAGCGGCGGCAACCGCCCTAATATGGTGCCCGACTATGCTGAGGCAGTCCTTGAAAATTACAAGCCTTCTGAAGACCTCCTGAATGCCTGGAATACAGACTCCGGCGCTCACGTCACCCTGGAAACCAGTGCAGACGGAACTACTGCCACCGTCAAAGCCTACGGCACCTCGGCCCACGGCAGCACCCCTTGGAAAGGGCGTAATGCCATCTCTGACTTGCTTGGATTCCTGGATTGTCTGGATCTTGAAATTGGGGATCTGACCAATTTTGTCAGATTTTACGCGGCACAGATTGGCAGCGATCTCCACGGTGAGCGCATGGGCTGCGCCTTCGAGGATGAGGCTTCCGGAAAACTCGTCTTCAATGTGGGCATAGCGGCATTGGACGAAAGGTACGGTTCAGGCTCACTGACGATCAATATCAGATACCCCATTACGGCAGAGGGCGACGCTGTCCTTCAAGGCGTGCGTGAAGCTGCCGGCCTATGGGGCTTTGACCTGGTGAATCTAGAGCATCAGAAGCCGCTCTATGTGCCAAAGGATCATCCCCTCGTGACCACATTGATGAAGGTCTATCAGGCTTATACAGGCGATGAGGCGGATGCCATAACCATCGGCGGGGGTACTTATGCCCGTGCCTTTGAAAATGCGGTCGCCTTCGGACCCATGTTCCCGGGCATGGAAGAAACCGCCCACCAAAAGGATGAGTTCTACGGTGTAGACGATTTGGTTTTGATAACGAAAATTTACGCGGCTGCCATTTACGAGCTGGCGCGATGAGATAAACCGGAGGGAAAAAGACATCGCCGGCGCAGTACCAAACGCCAACGACGACAAACTGTGCTACCACACAAAGCAGAGGAAGACAGCACTGATGCCGTCTTCCTCTGCTTTGTGTGATTATAAGCTCTCACCGAGACTCTTGAGATAATCCCGGAAGCGAACCTTCACTTCGCTGTGGCGCAGCCCCATTTCCACGGTGGCTTTCAGGTAACCCAGCTTATCTCCGGTGTCGTAGCGCGTCCCCTCAAAATTATGGGCTACAATGCCCTGGTCCTCGAGCAGACCCCTCAGCGCGTCCGTCAACTGAATTTCGCCATTTTTGCCCGGTTTGGTGTTCTGGAGCTTGTCGAATATTTCCGGCGTCAATACATAACGGCCCAATATGGCGTAGTTGGATGGCGCTTCATCCAGCGCCGGTTTCTCTACGAGGCCTCTGACACGGAGGTCCCGGTCCTTGATCTCTTCAACTTCCACGATCCCGTACTTATCCACCTGGGACCAGTCCACAGGCTGGACGCCCACGACGGAACACTGATACGTCTCAAAGGCATCTATCAGCTGCTTGGTGCAGGGAATGTCGCTGTCGACTATGTCGTCTCCCAGCATAACCACGAAGGGCTCATTGCCCACAAAAGTTTTCGCGCAAAGTACGGCGTGGCCAAGACCAAGGGCTTCTTTCTGGCGGACATAGTGAACATTCGCCAGATTGGAGACATCCTGAACAATCTTGAGGAGTTCTGCCTTGCCCTGCTTTTCAAGCACTGCCTCAAGCTCAGGGGTATTGTCGAAATGGTCCTGGATCATGTCTTTGCCACGACCTGTGATAATCAGAATGTCTTCTATTCCGGCAGCAACGGCCTCTTCAACAATAATCTGAATGGCCGGCTTGTCCACTATGGTCAGCATCTCTTTTGGCATGGACTTGGTCGCTGGAAGAAACCGCGTGCCGTAGCCCGCAGCGGGAATTATTGCCTTTTTAACTTTCAATGGAATAACCTCCGATATGAAGTGTGATGGTGTGCCGCGTCTATAAGTATAACGCTTTCACTAGGGTTTTCAACCCCAAATTGGTTAATCCTTCCTGTGCGGTCGTCAACCTGCTTTGACTACTTTTCAGAAGGTTTGCCCGCGTTGTCTTTAAGCTGCCCCTCCGATAAGCACTCCAGATAAACCTGTTCCGTGCGTTCTGCTGTCGCCGCCCAGCTGAAAGATGTCTCGACATAGCGAATGCAGGCTTGCTGCATCTTTTCTTTAACCGACCCGTCCAAACTCAGGATTTCCACAATTCTTTCCGCTAAGGCAAGGGGATCGTCCACCGGTACCAGGCGTCCAACTTCCTTGGTAATGATGTCGTCAAGTCCTCCCGCAGACGTCCCCACCACTGGCAGCCCGCAGGCCATGGCTTCTAGTGCCGCGAGGCCAAAGGGCTCTGATCTGGACGGCATGGCAAAGACGTCGCTGATACTATAGAGCTCGGCCAACTTTTCCTGAGTCTGGTGTCCCACAAATCGGATCCCCTTCAAACCCAGTATTTCTGCCTGAGCCAGCAAAGCCGGCTTCAATACCCCATCACCGGCAATAATGGTAGCTACTTGTCCCTCAAAGCTCTGTTCATACCTGGCAGCCGCCGCCAGCAGGACATCCACGCCCTTGAAGGCCACCAGCTTCCCGGCGAAGCAGACGACGTGCCGAGGAGGCATATGAAAACCGAACCCAGACAGCAAGCCCACTCCCGAGCGGGCCTTCTTATGAAAGACGCCCGTATCGCAGCCGCTGTAGATCAATGTCCGGCGCTTCGCATCCAGACCAAAGACCGACTGAAAATCCGCATCTGCCTGCCGTGAAATGGTGATGATCCGGCAGGCGCCTTTTTCAGCAGCTGCGGCGTTTTTCCGAAACCGCTCATCCCGGCTGTAGCCCATCAGATCCGTTCCGTGGGAGGTTATCACATAAGGCCTGCCCGTTTCCCGGACCAGATCCGCCAACACCCAGACGTGCCCTGCATGGATCACCTCAGGTTCAAAAGTCTCCAGAATCTCAGAAAGCCGCCCTCTGAAGGCACCTCTGTAGGCTTCGATCTGCCCCTGGTCCATGTCGTAAAAGGTGAAGTGGCTTCTGGGATGCGTCGTAAAGCATGGAAAAGGAAAGTTAAGTACCGGTACCAGTGTTGCCGATGGTTCCCTCTCCGCCCCAGTCTCCTCAAACAGCACCGTATGGGTGATGAATCCCTCGCGGGTGGTATCCACTGACTTATATTCCGGCACCAGCACCTGGACCTCGTGCCCCCTCTCAACCAAAGCTTTGGCGAGATTCCGGGTATAGACGCCGCTGCCGGAACCTTCTAGTGGAAAATGGTTAATCAGGAGCAGTTTCATGGGCTTCCATGTCCTTAAAACAGACGTCATAACTTTGCGCCTCCTGCCCCTGCTTTCTCCTCATGCCGCAGCCTCCAGGCGCCCTCTACCGCTTTGTGCCAAAGCTGCTGAAGAGACTTGTAGGCTTCCAGGGCAGCTGGCAGCTGTTCAATTGCTGCCTTCGCCGCCTCCGGCAGCTTCAAAAACCTGTCATCCCCAAAATAGGCTGCCGCTGCGTCAACACTGCGCGCCAGACATTCAATCTGGCGGCTTGAAATAGCTGCGGCATCCTTACCGTCTAGGGCATTAAGAATGGGATTCCGGCCGATCCATCCCAGACAAGTCGTATAAAAACGGTCCCGAATCCCTTCGTCACTTATGAGATCAGGGATCTCCGGGAAATTGTCAAACGTGTCGTGAAACAGCCTCAGATCAATGTCAACGACTTTCCATTTTCCATCAGCCGCCAAAGATTTCCCCAGCAGCGTATCCTCGCCGCGGGTGAGCCACCATGTCCCCTCAAAGTTATAGGCCGTCGAAAAAAACGGCAGACACTCTCTGAAAATCTCAAGCCGCATGGCGACGTTGCCTCCGAGGATCTTGTCCGTAGAAAAAGGGCGCCTGGCCGCTCCGGCATCAAAGGTCAGCGCGTGGTGATGACCTGAGTGCCTTACAAAATCCAGAGCGCCCTCCTTTTGGAGGCCTTCCAGGAAAATGTCGAGGCCCTCGAAGGTCATGGGCGGAATTATGTAGTAGCCCGAGTAATCGCTGGTGGTGACTCCGACCATCGGCAAAACCGGATCTGTTAAAGCCGCCAAGTGGCTGCCAAACACATCCGCCTCTTCGAAAAAATGCTGGTGTGGCGTACCGCTGAGAAGCACTGGCGACACATCCGAATCCGCGAAGAACAGAACGTCCCCGCCTGCTTTAACGGCTGCGAGAATCACGCCGTTGCGGTTTGGGCCGTAAGGCATGCGGCCGCTGAGTTCGTAGACGGCATGAGCGAACAGGGCCGACGCTTCAGCCTCTGTCAGGCCAAACTCGACCAGCTCCGCCATTCTGGCTGCAGGTCGGTTCAGGTCGATCACCTCCAGGGGCGCGTGGGCTTCAATGGCGCGGACCGCAGCGGGGTCGATCTCGCCCGACACGGAGACAATGACGCGTTCAATCTTTCGCTGATGGCGAGCGGCGTTGCTGAGAAAAGCGACTACGGGACCGGGATCTGTGAGCTGGCGGGCGATCATGCCAAAGATGATTTTCAATGTGAACGAGCCTCCTTGTTGTGGGGGATGGGCGGCATAAGAGGACAGCCGGGGTATTTAAACAGGCAGCGTCAAGGACTCAGCCGCTGCAGAAGAAGATGGGGTCAATAGGCATAGCCGCAGACACCAGCTTCCGACCCTCACGGGAGGAAGAAGGGGTCAATAGGCATAGCCGCAGACGCCCGCTTCCATGATATAATGAAATTGGTTTAACGTTAAGCCCGAGATGCAAACTCACCGTCAAGGAGGTGCTTTCATGTCAAACGCTGCCATCATCAAGATTTCCGTCCGGGAACTCGTCGAGTTCACCCTGCGCAGCGGCGACCTGGACGCCTCTTTTAAGTCCAGCATACGCGCCCAGGAAGGCACCCGCCTTCACCAGAAGGTGCAAAGGAGCAGGGACGCGGATTATCAGGCGGAGGTTCCCCTCGCTGTCAACCTGACCCGGGATGGCATTGAGCTAAGGCTGGAAGGCCGTGCCGATGGGATCTTCGAAGAAAACGGCATCACCTTTGTCGAGGAGATCAAAAGTACTCTGACGCCGCTGGACAGACTGAAAGAAGATGACAAGCCCCTGCACTGGGCGCAGGCTCAGTGCTATGCCTACATCATTTCTGCGGAAGGCCCGTCCTATGGCAGCCTCGGCCTGGGCATCCGGCTGACCTATATCCACGCCGAAACCGAGGAAATCCTTCAATTTGACAAGCGTCTGACCAGTCAGGAGCTTTCAGACTTCATGGAGGACCTGATACAGCGCTACCTGAAGTGGATCAAATGGCAGCGCGCCTGGCGCGTAGAGAGGAATGCCTCCATAGCCGCTTCAGCTTTCCCGTATCCGGCTTACAGAACCGGCCAGAGAGAACTTGCGGTTCGAATTTATAAGACTATTCTATCAGGTGGAAGAATGTTTGTCCAAGCGCCGACCGGCACTGGGAAAACCATGTCCACCCTGTTTCCGACCATCAAAGCCCTGGGGCTGAACCACGCAGACAAGCTCTTCTATCTCACCGCCCGCACCACGACTCAGGCCGTAGCAGCCGACGCCCTTTCGCTGCTCAGTTCCGGCGGCCTCAGACTCAAATCTGTGGTCCTGACAGCCAAGGAGAAAATCTGCTTTCTGGACAAGCCCTCTTGCAAACCCGAGGACTGCCTTTACGCCAAAGGCCACTTCGACCGAATCAACAACGCCCTTATGGAAGCCCTGGAAAGCCATGACATCCTGTCCCGGGAGTCCGTAAGCCATATAGCCGAGAAGCACCGGGTCTGCCCCTTTGAAATGGCCCTGGATCTGACGCTTTGGGCAGATCTCGTGCTCTGCGACTATAACTACGTCTTTGATCCCCGCGTCAGCCTCAAACGGTTCTTCGACGTGGACCTGGGCGCCAGCTATGTCTTTCTGGTGGACGAAGCCCATCACCTGGTGGACCGGGCCAGAGAGATGTTTTCCGCGAGCCTTCAAAAGACTGCCGTCATGGATCTTAAAAAGCGACTGAAGAAGCCGGCGCCCACTGTCAGCCGGGCAATGGATAAAATCAACACCCAGCTGGTCGCCCTCAAAAAAGAGGCGAAAGACCGGCGCTATACCACCTATGAGCACATGCCCGAACCGCTTCTGGCCAGCCTGAGACGTTTCGAAGAGGCCACCCAGAAGTTCCTGGCAAAATCTGAAAAAAGCGGCATAGATCCCGAGCTCAAAGACGAACTGCTCGATTTTTACTTTGAAGTCCTAGGCTTTCTCAGAATTTCCGAGCTTTACGGCCCGGATTTCATCACCTATACCGAGTCCTTTAAGAACGAGCTCCAAATCAAGCTCTTCTGTCTGCACCCTAAGCGCCTTCTGAATGACGCCCTCTCAAAGGGGAAAGCCGCCGTGCTGTTCTCAGCGACACTTCATCCGCTGCCCTATTTTCGGGATGTTTCCGGGGGAAGCAGGGAGGATCTTTGCCTGCGGCTGCCCTCCCCTTTTGAGCAGTCGCATCTGGGGCTCTACGTGTACAGCGCCCTGTCGACCCGCTATAAAGACCGACATCAGACGACTGCAGGCCTGGCAGAACTCATTCAAACCGTCGCTGCCGCCGGACGACCGGGGCACTATCTCGTCTTCTTCCCTTCCTATGAGTACCTGCGGCTGGTCCTTTCCGACTTCCGGACTTTGCTCCAAGAGCTTAGCGCGGGCACAAATCCGGATACAGGCCTCACGGTGGACGTTCAGCAGCAGTCAATGAACGACGCCGAGCGCGAGGCCTTTATCAAGAGTTTTGACGTGCTGCCCCGGCAGAGCCGCGTCGTCTTCGCAGTCCTCGGGGGCCTGTTCTCCGAAGGCATTGACCTCACCGGCGACAGGCTCAGCGGCGTTATTGTGGTGGGCGTCGGTCTTCCGCAGCTGCATTATGAAAACGATTTGCTGAGAGACTTTTACGAAGTGAACACCGGTGACGGCTACGGGTTCGCCTATCAGTTCCCCGGTATGAACAAGGTTCTCCAGGCCGCCGGCAGAGTTATTCGCACGGAGTCGGACCGCGGTGTCGTTCTTCTCGTCGACGACCGCTTCACCCATTCCAGGTATCGCAAACTGTTCCCGCCGGAATGGTCCCACGCGGTGACCCTGCATTCTCCTGATGCATTGGCCGCGGCGCTGGAGACTTTTTGGAGCAATGAATGACTCCAAAAAAGAATTGTTTGCCAATGGTCATCCTGCCCACAATGGGATGGGGTTTTCGGAATGTGACCATCGGCAGCCCTCTTTCATAGAGAGCTTTTTCTGAAGCTGTCTCCAGAACGCAAAAATCCCCTGTCCACGCCGACGTTAAAAGTCGCTGCCACAGGGGATTTTTTTGTATGCGCTTGATGTACACGAAAGTACACAGAGGACCGTTGCTAATCGTTGAACGCAACGTATTTGGCTTCAAGTTTCAGGACTTTTTTGGAATAGCCCGTCGCGTAAGTCCCATTGCGCTGAAAGTAACGCGCCAGGTTATACGGTCCGCGGTTGTATTCTGAAAGGATGCGGTGGAAGTTTTCACCGTAGGAATCCTTCAGAAACGCCAAATAAGTCGCTGCCAGTCCTATGTTGTATTCTGGATCAAAAATTCTCTTTGGGTTGTATTCAAGTCCGATCGCGTGGCCCATATCTTTGGCCAGCCACTTTTCCGTGGATGGGATGATTTGCATCAGCCCCCGGTCTTGATGGGTTCCTACCTCAGTGGGGTTAAAATTGCTTTCTGTCTCGATGATTGCCAGAATCAGGGATGGCTTCAGACCGAACTGTTCTGCGTAGTCGACAACGACTTGCGAAGTTTCAAGGTCCAGCGGTGTCTGTTCTGCAATCGCCTCTGCCTTTTGCTGTAATTTTTTTAAGGTAAGCGTCTCAGGATCCTCGAATTGAATAGCCTCATCAACCTGATTCACCATGACCGCATAGAGGCGGTTGGCGGCTTCAAAATCGACTGCGTCAAGATTGGACGCGGCTTCAAATTGGGTTTCCTGTGCCGAAGTTGTCAACAAAGATCCCAGAATACGTCCCTCGTTATTCAGATGGGCAGGCCCACCTGTCAGCGCCGCAGACCACGTGATCATAAGACCAAGCGCGGAGGCGAACACCTCTCTATAACCAGACATGTATTGGTTCAACACCTTTCAAACATATGAAATATCTATGATCAACATCAAACCCGGGTCATCTTCCAAGATGCACACTCGGATTTAACAGTGACCCGATTATATCACACTGTTACTTTTTATCAACCGTGTGATATAAGGTGTCAACTGGGAAAAACTAGGTTTTTTGTGGTAAATGCATTAAACAGCATACAAACATTAGTAATAATTGTTATTTTATTACTTTTTTCTTCTTGCTTAGATCAGTAATTTTGTATTTTCATTTTGTTGTTCATTCCTCATTTTTAGCGGTTTATGGGTCCATTTTACCCACTCACCTTCCAAAAACCTCGAATTTTGTCGTATCACACACCCACTTCACTAATTTGGTCATTTTGGATCATACGTCCGCCCTTTTAATCCATTATTTTACATTTCTAAACGGCAAAACCGCACGCCTCATGTCTTTTTTGCCATTATATGTCACTCTTTTTATAGAATACTTACAACACCGTTTGATGGAAGACGGTGTCTGACACCCGCTTCCATCACCCCTCTCTCCTTGCGGCACACTCAAAAAGGCAATTGGCACCTTCGCGCCAATTGCCTTTCCAGCTTTATGACTATTTATTTTCCGCCCGATGCGCCTCAGGCAGGAACAAGGTGCCCAGATGCTCGCCGGCCATAATTCTGTTGAGCACTTTATCCGTTGATCCGTTGGCAATAATCATATACGCGCCGCCCTCCAGGGCAATTTCTGCTGCCCTCAGCTTGGTCGCCATGCCGCCGGTAGCCAGGTCAGAACCTGCGCCTTTGGCGAGAGCCTTCAGGTCATCATCAATGCGCGTCACTGTCTGGATGAGCGCCGCGTCTTCATTGGCACGCGGGTCGTCGTTGTAAAGTCCGTCTATGTCTGAGAGGAGGATCAGAAGATCCGCGTCAATATTGCGACAAACGTAGGCCGACAAGGTGTCGTTGTCCCCCACTCTGATCTCGTCGACAACGACGGCGTCATTCTCGTTGACAATTGGAATCACCTGCATGCCGAGAAGCGTATTGAAGGAGTTCCGGGCATGCTGTCTGTGATTTTCATTCTGAAAGTCCACGTTGGTCACCAGGATCTGACCAATGATCTTTCCATACTCGCTGAAGAACTTCTCATAGAGGTGCATCAGCACCCCTTGGCCGACTGCCGCAGCAGCCTGCTTTTCAGGAATGGTCTTTGGCTTTTCCTTGAGGTTAAGTTTGCCTACGCCGGCACCAATCGCGCCAGAAGTCACGAGAATGACCTCATAACCCTGATTCTGCATATCCGCCAGCTGGCGCGCAAGCAAATCGATCTGATTAAAGTTCATATGACCTGTAGGGTGTGTCAGCGTCGAAGTCCCCACCTTGACGACTACGCGCTTGACCCTTTTTAACATTTCCATTCTTTCCATAATTTCCACCTCTGCCTTTTCACTTGGATGTCTGTGTCTTCGAAAACTCAATTCGCAGCGGTTTGACGTGCATTGCCCTGTAGAGCCGCCTTTTCTCACCCGCCCGGAGATGGTAGAGTTTGGCCCGGTCTGTGAGATTCAGGATCATGGGCATCACATCCCCCGCGGTAATCCTTAAACCGCCGAGGCCGCAGGCGACTTCATCAAAGGCGTTTCCCAGATCGCGACGCGTCATGGTTCCCAGGAACACCACCGGCACGGATTCGCCGGAGTGAATCAGGCTGCCGCTGCTGGCGGTGCTGTGATCCCCCGTGACAATATACAGATAGTCTTCACTGGCGTGCAGCGCCGCAAAAGCATGATCCAGCGCTTCGAGGACACGGACTTTTTCTTCCGGTCTTTTGGTATGGGCCGCCGTATCCGGGGCCTTTGTATGAACGTGAATGTAATCGTAATCGAGCTGATGGCTCAACTTGACTGCCTCATGATAGTCCCCGCACTCGTAGTAATCCATTTGCAGGGACGCCGCGACGCCTTTCAGCAGCTTGCTCGACGCAATGACGGCACCGCGCATGCCGTTTCTTAGCTGGAACGCTTCCGGCAGTTCCAGTCGTCCGGCCCATTTAGTGAGCATGAAGTTGGCGGGGAGCTGGCTGTCAGACATGCGCTTAAGGTTGAGCGCGTGCGTACTCAGTCGCCTGTGAACCTCTATGAGATACCGGTTGATCCAGTCTGCCAGCGCCGCCGCTTTTTCAGAGGCAGTTTCGAAAGGCTTGCATGCCATCACCTGCTGCCCCTCATAAAAGGGATCCGTATCCGAAATCTGTGGGTCGAAGCGGGCAGCGCAGTCCCTGAGAATCAGAAATCCATGACTGTCGTGGGAGAAATACCACTCCGCTCGAATGTCCTCAAACATCTCCGGCAGCGTCGACGCAAAGCTTTCCGCCGACTGCCGGTCGATCCCGGGCGTAAATCGTTCCTGAATGACAAAACAATTATACCCCTCACGGGGTGGTTCATCTGCCATGCCTGGGCGTTTCAAAGCCGCACCTTGGCGCTCCTCAGCCGTACCATAGCGTTTTTCAGCTGCAGCTTGGCGCTCCTCAGCCGCATCTTGGCGCTCCCGGGCTGCACCCGGGTCCACAGTGGCCCAGGAGGTCCTGAGGACAATATCCCCTGGAGAAAGCTCAAGACCTTCGCCGATGGTATCTATAACCGCCCGCCCCGGATAGTCTTCCGACTGGTAGCCAAAGAGCAAATAGTGGGCGTGATCCGTCCCCAGTGGGATTCCCGGCCGAAGAGGCACCATTAAACCCGTTTCGCCCGCCTTGGCAATTCGGTCCAGATTAGGCAGCCGCGCCGCCTGCAGGGGGGTCAGTCCGCCCAAGGTTGGCTGGCCCCGGTCGCCGACGCCGTCCAACAAAAACATTATGGTTTTAATCATGGATTGAAAATCCCCTTTACGGCATCTTCCAGCGCTCGCCGGTCATAGTCGAAGCCCGTGCCGAGGGCCTTGGCCACCAAACGGTGCACAGGACCGAGATAGTCCGCCAAAAATGTCTCAAGCGCAGCCGGGTCATAGTCCACGCGGCCGTCTGCCAGCTTGTAGTTGCCGCTGAAGGTGCACTCCGGATGGTTGACGCCTTCCTTCCACGCCCAACCTATCATGGTCTCTACAGCATCCCCGTCAGACAGTTCCCGAATGGGCTGGAGGAGCTGTACGCCTTCAGCCCTGATCGCACTGCTTAAAAAATCCAGAACCTGGGGCAGCTGATTCAGTTTGACCCGTCCGTCGTGGCTCTCGCGTTCGCCGGAGATGATGACTTTGCCGAGGCGCTTCGCGAAGGGCAGCTTCAGCAGATGAAAATAGGCGTGGCAGCCTATGCAGGGCGTATAAAAGCCAAAATCGCGGGTGAGCTGCGCCACATGTCGCCCGTTGATCAGGCCCCAAAGAAAGGGATCACTGTAAAAGATCAATTCGCCGATGGTTTTGGCACCCCCATAGCGAGTTTTGATCTCCGTTCGAAGGTGAGCGTGATTTTCCAGCAGGTCCCGGGTATCGCCATATTCAGTGCCCGCAAAACTGGCCACGGGCAGCACAAAGTCACAGGCGTCGCGTTCAAACGCCGCTATAATGGCTGCAACGCTGTCGCGCCCGGAAAATTCGCCAATCCAGGCGTTGGCTGGCGCGGACTGGATCGCCGCTTCAATGATTTCAGGTTTGCTGTTGAAATAAATCACCCGGACCACCTCTTTCTATTCAACTATCATACCGCATTGAAGGCGCCTCGAAAATACTTTAATGCCTGAAAATTCAATTTTCTGACGCATTTGGGCATTGAAGCCTTCCTTAATGGACATTTAAGCATTGAACATGACGCGCTCAGAGTTGAACATTTTTCTTATGACAGCGACCAATATTGCCAGAAAAACCAGGGAAACCGCCGTGTTCAGAGCCAGCATCTGCCAGGTCATCTCGTAGGACAGCGACATTTTCATGAGCATGATGTTGCCATAGATAGGGATTCCAAATACCCAAGGGGCTGGCTGACCGGTACTGAAGGTCGTCAGGACCCCCAGCAGCATGACCAGCATGTAGATTGGTGTGATATACGTTCCGGCTTCCTTGACATTTCGAGCGTAAACGCTGACCAGGCTGATCAGCGCCACGTAGATCATGGTCAGCACAATGGAGATGAAGAGCAAAGCAGCGATGTAACCGGGAGAGATCATGAAGCCAGCTGCAGCTGCTGCTCCTTCGCTTTCTGCTTCAGGACTGCTGAACAAAAAAGTCGCGAAAGGCGCTGACGCGATCATACCTATCATGGTGGATATGCTGCTGAGAAACGCCACCACCCCCAGGCTGAGAAGCTTGCCAAAGGCAATGGCCTCACGCCGCACCGGCGTCACCAGCATGGTCGCCATGGTGCCCCGCTCTTTTTCTCCGGCAATGGCATCGAGTCCCACGCCCATGCCGCCTGCGAAGAGGAAAATAGAGAGCAGCAGCGGCAGGAAGCTGCCTATGCCTTTTCCGGCAACTTTCTTGGGATCTGCCACGACCTCGTCCGAAGTCTCAAAGGCAGTCAGGTAGTTCGCGTCTCCAAACCTGGCGGTCAGAACACCGGCTTCGTAGTCCTTCAGGAGTCCGGTCATCAGCCTGCTTCTTGCATCCACCGAATAATCCTCCGCAGCGTTGTAGTAAATTTTGATACCGGGCTGCTTTGTCTCAGTTTTATAGTGGATGAGCTGCGTGTCAAAGCCTTTGTCGAAGGCTAAAATAGCGTCGAGCTCTCCTGTGAAGAGAAGGCCCTTGAGTTCCGGCAAGCGTTCCGCCTCCACCAGCTGAAGAGTCATGTCCTCCTGGGGATGACGTTCAGAGTAAGCGGCAAACGAGGCCGGCGCGTCGATCACGGCGATTTCCGTCTGGTGTTCCTGACGGTCTTCGACCATGCGCGTGATCATGACCCCCATGACACCATACAGCAGCGCGATGGTCAGCGCCGGCATAATAAATGCGGAGATGACGAGTCTGCGGTCTGTAAAGACACGGGCCAGTTCCTTTCGCAGAATGGTTAGAATTTCGCGGTTCATGACATCACCTCATCGGCATGGCCTTTCTCTTCCTGGCGCTGATAAAACCTGAAAAAGGCGTCCTCGAGATCCAGGATTGTTTCAGAGACTTGATTCCGGGTGTTTACGGCGGCTTTCAGAACCTCCTCCAGCGTGCCCTGGGCGACGATCTTGCCACCGAGGATCACGGCGAATCTGTCACAAAGTTTTTCAGCGACGGACATAATGTGCGTCGACACAATAATTGTTTTTCCTTCCGACTTTAAACTGAGCAAATAGTCTGTGACGGTTCGGGCAGTGATAATATCGAGCCCATTGGTGGGTTCGTCGAAGATGACAACTTCAGGATCGTGAATCAGACTTACGGCAATGGAGAGCTTTTGCTTCATTCCAGTGGATAGGTCGTCGATTTTGGTATCCTGGAAGCCTTCGATGCCAAAGGTTTTGAAGAGCGAGGCAGCCCTGGCTTCAATTTCTTCCGACGCCATATTGTAGAGGCTCCCAAAATAACGGATAGTGTAGCGCGGCGTGAAATGGCCGTCCAGCTTGAGCTCATTGGTGAGAAATGCAATGCGCTTTCTAACCTCGACGCCCTGAGTGGCTGTATCAAAACCGCAAACACGAATGTCTCCCTCCGATGGAGACAGAAGCGTCGAAACACACCGCAGTGTTGTAGTCTTCCCAGCGCCGTTTGGCCCCAGCAGTCCAAAGATTTCACCAGGCCTGGCCTCAAAAGTGATGCCGTCGACCGCGATTTTGACATTGTCTCTCTCTTTGCGCTGTCGCATTTGCCGCTTCGTCAGCTTATATATTTTCACGAGTCCATTGACCTCAATCATGTTGGATCCTCCCAAATGAGATAAGGATAGATTGCATTTTTGATCGTTCTAAGTCCATCATAGACCCCTTTGAGAAGGATTTCAAGTTTGGGGACGCGGACGAGTTTTGAGTTGGGGTCGGGGGTGCGGAAATATTTCTGTAACATTTCGAGAGTGGGCTCGCTACTGAATCGAGAGCAACCTGCAACTCACACAATCAGACATGCACCTCGCTCCGCTGCGCTGCGCTTCGGTCACGGGCTGCGCCCTATATAAACCTTCAACTCACGCCACCAGACATGCACCTCGCTTCGCTTTCAGCCTCGCTTCGCTCGGTTGAAAGCTGCGCTTCGGTCACGGGCTGCGCCCTATATAAATAAAGACAAAACCGCCCGTTCGAGAGCAAGCTCTCGACCAGGCGGCTTTGTCTTTATTTATGCATGTCTTTGCTTTCGCGAATTTTAATCACCCGGTACGTACGGGTTCTCAATCTTCGCATCTTTCAGATCTTGAATCGTCTTTTCTATAGTCGCTTTCATCTCATCGGTGACGCCGTCTGCCCATTGGACGTCCAGGACACCATCGGCCCAGCCAAGGGATTTTCCAGTGGCTGTCAGTTTACCGTCAAGGAAATCTTGAACCGCAACTTTGAAGAGGCCCGGAGTGTTGTAAGTGATACTCGAAATAACGGTGCCAGGCGCGACTTCATTTTGAGGGGAGATATAGCCAATCGCTTTGACGCCCTTTGTCTTAGCCGCGTCAATTGAGCCGAGGCCAACCTGGTTAGCCGAGCAGAACACGAGATCCGAGCCTGCTTCAATCATAGCAAGGGCAGTTTCCTTACCCTTTTGGATATCATCCCAAGAGTTGACATAAGTCTTGGTGACTTTGATCGCCGGATCCACTGCCATGGCAGCAGCTTCAAACGCGTCAAGGGTTCCCTCGATAACAGGGAATGGGAACGAGCCAATCGCGCCCATTTGCTTGCTGGTGGTGTTCATAGCTGCGAGAGTTCCGGCAACATAGCCGCCTTCCCACTCACGGATGCCAATGCCGCCAACGTTCGGCTCAACGCCCTCTTCAGAGTTGATGACCATGAAGAATGTGTCCGGATACTGAGGACCAATGGCTTTAGCTGCATCAAAGAATTGAGTGCCGTGCGCGAAAACGAGATCATAGCCTTTTTCGCCGTAATCTCTGAAGGTTGACTCAAAGTCTGCCTGCTGAACGCTCTCAACGTATTCCATGGTCACGCCGAGATCTTTTTCAACGAGTTTCAGGCCTTCATAAGCTGTCGCGTTCCAACCTTGGTCGTTGATCGGTCCAGGAAGGATCAGGACGATTTTTGGAGCTTCTTCTGCTGGTGTTTCTGCGCCCGGTGCTGGTTCTGCCGGCGCTGCTGGTTCTGCTTTTGGAGCGCAGCCTGCGAGACTGGCCATGACGAGCACTGCGACCATGAGCCAAACCAACCACTTCTTGTTCACCATTGCTTCATTCCCCCTTGAATTTTTTTGCGCGCTACGCGCACCCGTAAGCGCACTATTTTGCATAGGCTTTTCCCAAAGCCTTTGGTGCCACTGTCTTGCCCACAATCCCCGTCAACGCCACTACCGTCAGGAGATAAGGGAACATCAGAAGAAACTGGTATGGAATCCCGATGCCGGCCGTTTGGAGCCGGATCTGCAGAGCGTCCGCCACGCCGAAAATCAGCGAGGCAATCAGGATGCCTTTGGGGTTCCATCGGCCAAATATAACTGCTGCGACGGCGATAAAGCCGCGCCCGGAAATCATGTTGTCGACGAACATATTAAACTGCCCCAGGGACAGGAACGCGCCGCCAAGGCCGGCTAGGGCACCGCTGGCCAGCACGCACAGGGTGCGGACTCGGTTCACCGGAATGCCCACGGTGTCCGCGGCGGTCGGATGTTCCCCGACAGTACGGATGCTCAAACCCCAGGAGGTCTTATAAAGGATGAACCAGGACACCGGTACCAGCAAGAAAGCTATGTAGACCAGCGCGGTCTGGGAGAACAGGACCTCCCCCACAAATGGCAGCGTAGACAGCCCAGGAAGTGACACCGGCGAAAAGGCGTTAACCGTAATAGGCGTCGTGGTGATGCCAAACAGCGCCCGGAAGAAGAAGCTGGTCAGGCCCACCGCCAACAGGTTAATGGCAATGCCGCTGACGATCTGGTTGATCTGAACCTTCACCGTGATCAGCGCGAACAGCGCCGCGAGGGCGATCCCGCTCAGCATAGCCACTAAAGCGCCCAGCCACTGGCTGCCGGTAAAGTAGGAGCCTACGACGCCGGCAAAAGCGCCGGTGAGCATAATCCCTTCAAGTCCAATATTGACAACCCCGGAACGCTCAGAAAACATGCCCCCGAGTGCCGCAAACAGAATGGGGACTGAAAGTCTCAGCGCTGCAGACAGCAAAGCGACGAAAAAAGCTGCGTTCATGATGTCATTCATGCGTCGATCCCTCCCTCTTGATGCCCCTGGCTCTCTTGGCGCGCTTCGCGCTCTTCGCGCTCCTGGCGCTTGACCTTCAATCTCAATTCAAGCTTCGGCCGCATCATGTTTCCGGCGAGCACCAGAATAATAATCAGCGCCTGGATAATGCTCACAATGTTGGCCGGCACCCCGACCCCGCGCTGCATGGCGCTGGCGCCGGTCTGCAGCATCCCCAGCAGAATTGAGGACACGAAGACTCCGCCCGGAGTCGCGCCGCCGAGCAGTGACGCCGCAATGCCGTCAAAGCCGACATTTCTGGAGAAGTTGTCCATCATCCGGTGATGGATGCCGTTGATCTCCGTAAAGCCGGCCACACCCGCCAAAGCCCCGGAAATGACCATGGCCAGGATCATGTTGCGCCGGATGTTGATGCCGGCGTATTCCGCGCCGTCCGGGTTGTAGCCCACCGCCCGCAGCCTGAAGCCCAGCGGTGTCTTCCAGAGAACGACATAGACCAAAATGCTGAGAATAATGGCAACGACGAGGCCAATATGAAGACGTGTGTTCTGAATCAGAAATGGCAGGAACGCGTTTTCGCCAATCATGTCCGTCTGCGGGTAAAAGCCTGCTGCTTCCCGGAGGGGCTTATCCACCAAAAAGCTCAGCAGATACACCGCCACGTAGTTGAACATGATGGTGACAATAATCTCACTGGACCCAAACACGCCCTTGAGGACGCCCGGGATGAAGCCCCAGATGCCCCCCGCCACAATAGCCGCCGCCAGGCAAAGTCCAATGGTCACAAAAGGAGGCAGATGCCCCGTCTTCAGTCCCACGAAGACCGCCGCCATGGCGCCCGCGAACATCTGTCCCTCGCCGCCAATATTGAATAGCCCAGTCCGGAACGCGAAGGTAAACGCCAGGCCCGTGAGCGCAATTGGCGTCGCCTTGACCAGCACCTCCGCAATGTTATAAGTGTTGCTGAAATTGGAAAAGATCAGATACCAGTACGCCTCCAGGGGGTTGATGCCAATAAACAGCAGCAGCACGCTGCCCAGCACCAGCGCCAAAAGGACGGAGACAATGGGCACCAGCAGCGAGTAGACGCTCCACCGCCGCGCGCCCGGTTTCAAAAAGGCGTCTCTAATGCGTTTGTCCAGCGCGCTCATGCGTTCACCTGCTCTTTCGTGGATTCTGCGATTTGGGCGGACCCATGACCATCGGCTAAAACCGTACTTGCTTTAATCCCTTGGCCCGTCTCTTGGCCCGTCTCTTGCCTCGAAACCTGGCCAGTCCCACGGGTCGCCGCCATGGCCTTTTCATAGGTCATCCCGGCCATCATCAGGCCAATCAGGCTCTCCTCGAAGGCCTCATGCGGAATCTCGCCCATGATCTGCCCCTTGTAAATCACCGCGATCCGATCCGACAGCTGATTGATCTCCGACAGCTCCGTCGAAATCAGAAGAACCGCCGTGCCATTTTCCTTCGCCTTCAAAATCTGCTTATGAATGAATTCCGTAGCGCCTATGTCCACGCCCCGGGTCGGCTGCACCGCGATCAGCAGCTTCGGCCCCTTGTCCACTTCCCGGGCCACGACGATCTTCTGCTGGTTGCCTCCGGACAGCTTGCGCGCCTCGGATTCCCGCCCCGCCGCCGACGTCTTGATGGAGTACTTCTTGATCATGTCGTCCGCGTGGCCGTGAATCTTCCCGAAGTCGAACAGCCCGCCCTTCGTAAATGGCTTCTTATTAAAATCCTTAAGGATCAGGTTTTCGCCGATGGTAAAGTCAAGCACCAACCCGCGCTTGTGTCGATCCTCCGGTATGTACCCAATGCCTTTGCCGATGATCTCCAGAATCGACTTCCCCGCAATTTCCTCTCCGCTCAGGAAGATGCGCCCGCTCTTCAAGGCACGCAGCCCCACGACAATCTCAGCGAGCTCCTTCTGTCCGTTGCCGTCGACGCCAGCAATCCCCAGAATCTCACCTGCACACACCGAAAGCGATACATTGTCCAAGGTGTGGTTGCCCATTTCCCCTTCACAGATCACGTGATCCAGCTCCAGGACCTGCTGTTCCCCGCAGCAGCGGCCTTCCCGGCACGCCGGCGACAGCTCCCGTCCAATCATGAAGCGGGTCAGCTCGTACTCGCTGGAGTCCCTGGTCATGACTGTGTTGGTGACCTTGCCGTCCCTCAGCACCGTGACCCGGTTGGAAACCGACATGACCTCGTTCAATTTGTGGGTGATGAGGATGATGGACATGCCCTCATCCGACATGCGCCTGAGGGTTTTGAACAACTCTTCTGTTTCCTGAGGGGTCAGAACGGCGGTTGGCTCGTCCATGATCAGGAGTTTGGTACCGCGGAACAGCGCCTTGACTATTTCGACGCGCTGCTGCTCTCCCACCGACAGCTCAGCGACGAGAGCCCGGGGATTGATTTCCATGCCGTAGCGCGCCGCGATCTCGAGCACTTCTTTTTCGAGCTGGGCTTCCTTGACAAGAAATCCTTTTTCTTTTCCCATGCCCATGATGATGTTTTCTAGCACTGTATGTACCGGGACCAGCATAAAGTGCTGATGGATCATGCCAATCCCCGACAGGATCGCATCCCTGGATGACGCAAAGTGCCTCGTCTGCCCGTCAAACCAGATTTCGCCCTTATCCGGCCTGTATAGACCGTAGAGCACATTCATTAAAGTCGACTTGCCCGCCCCGTTTTCACCCAAGAGCGCATGGATTTCACCGGGCAAAACATCAAAATCGACACCCTCATTAGCCGCGAAGGTGCCAAAGTACTTGCTGATGCCTGTCATTCTCAATATTGGATCCATGAAAGTCCTCCTGACACGATTAGGTACCACCGCTGGACGAATTGTCGAAATAGGTTGAAAATTCGTAGAGTTAAGATTCTACAAAACACGAACGTTCGCCTTTGTTAGTTTAACATAAATTACTTTGGTTTTGAGCAATAAAAAACAATGCATTTTTATGTTTTTTTGCTTAAAAAAGTGCCTGACACCGATTTCCGAAAAGGAAATTGGTGTCAGGCACCTTCTTCTCACCTTACTTCAACACAATCCTGTGATAAATCTTCTTGCCCTTGCGGATCATCAGCGCCCCATCCTCAAAGCGCTCAGCCCCGACGACCAGCTCGTGACTCTCCACAACCTCGCCGCCAAGCGTGACACCCTTCTGGGCGATCAGTCTTCTGCCCTCACCCTTGGACGGTATGAGTCCGGCAGCCATGAGCAAATCAATAATGTTCATACCCTTGCCATCAGTGAATTCAGCGGCTGCCATCTCCGTCGTCGGCATCTCCGCCAAATCCCCGGAATTGCCAAAGAGTGCGCGGGCCGCAGCCAAAGCCTTGTCCGCCTCATCCCTGCCGTGGATGATATTCGTGATCTCGTAAGCCAGAATTTCCTTCGCCTTGTTGATCTCGGAGCCTTCGACTTTGACAAGGGCTTCAATCTCTTCAAGCGGCAGGAAAGTCAGGAGCTTGAGACAGTTCTCGACGTCCGCGTCCTCGATATTTCTGAAGTACTGGAACAGCTCGTACGGCGAGGTCTTCTCCGGATCGATCCAGATGGCGCCCGCTTCGGTTTTGCCCATTTTGCGGCCATCGGAAGTCGTCAGCAGTTTAAACGTCAGGCCGAACACCTCGCCCTGATCCGCCTTGCGCACGAGCTCGACGCCCGCCAGAATATTGGACCACTGGTCGTTGCCGCCCAGCTGCATCTTGCAGTTGTAGCGTCTGTAGAGCTCAAGGAAGTCGTACGCCTGCATGATCATGTAGTTGAACTCCAAGAACGACAGGCCCCGTTCCAGCCGCGACTTGAAGCACTCCGCCGACAGCATGCGGTTGACCGAGAACTTCGAGCCCACATCCCGCAGGAACTCAATGTAGTTCAGGTGGTCCAGCCACTTGGCGTTGTTGTCCATGAAGCCCGTGACGCCATCAATGGTCAGGTGATTCTGCAGCTGGCGCTTGATCTTGGCCGCGTTCGCGTTGATCGTGTCATAGACCAGCATTTGCCGCATCTCCGTTTTGCCGGACGGATCCCCAACCTTGACCGTACCGTCTCCAACCAAAGCAATAGGCTTGTGGCCGTGGCGCTGCATGTGCATCATAACCATGATCTGGATGAAGTGACCAATGTGCAGGCTGTCCGCCGTTGGGTCAAAACCAATGTAGAATGTAACCGACTCCTTGCCCAGAAGCTCTCTGAGCTCCTCTTCATGCGTGGCCTGCTCAATGAAGCCCCGCGCCTTTAGTACATCAAAAACGTTTTGCATGTTAATGTGAACCTCCCTCACAAAATTGACTGATTTTAACTGTCTCTGCTTCAAAAACAACAAAAAACCCTCCTGTCCTGGTTAAGGACGAGAGGGCTCGTGGTACCACCTTAATTCATACCATCTTTTTTCGCCAAAACCTTAAAAATCAAAGCCTCTGCCGATGGTATCTTGAAGACGTCTTAACGCGCGTCCGCGCAGCTCGGCTTTAACTCCGCCCCCGCTGTACAGCGGCGAAAAAAAACCGTTCTGAAGCTCGGAAAACCGTAATTCATCCTATACCTTCGTCAGGTCTCTCACTACCGACCTGCTCTCTGAACCCCGCGTACCGGACTACTTTGTTTCGTCATAGCTCTATGCACTCTAGAATAACTATGTCCCTATCCTAGCCGTTTTGCAGCCGGCTGTCAAGATGTTACTCATAGTCATCTTCAAGAACAAGGGCCTGACGTGAGAGATGCTCCTCAATTTCGCGGATCAGCTCCTCAGGGATAAACTCGATCAGCACCCGGGTCTCATAGCCCATGGCAGTCTGCCGCACGCTTACAACCTTGGCGACGACGCTGTGCACGTCCTCCTCCAAAATCATTTCAAATCCTATCACAGATCTGGGTTCTGCGCGCCTGGAGAGCACCACAGTCACAAAATTATCAAACAATGACGTCATATCGATATAAACGGGTCGTTCCACATCTGCCATCTGGCCGTTGTAGAAAATCTTCCGCGCGCCGTCACTATAAATTTCAGGAGCCTGGGACTTTTTGCCTTGTAATGTCATAGTAATCCCACCTTTTCTGTCGTTTCTGATATTTATTTACCCAGACGGAGGCGAATCATGCAGAGAAATTTGATGTGAGAAATGTGGGTTTTAATGAGGGGGGGGGCGGGGTCAGCAGGCAAAATCGCAGACGACCTCTTCCGTCGGTGTTGGAACCGGATATTTGTGGCAAGTGCCCACTGCCCCCGTCTTCACCTTTCTTTTGAAAAACCCCCGCAAGCTGCCGCCTGCGAGGGTTCAAAATATTGTCATACCTACACCTAAGATTTTCGCCCCGCACCGCTGACTGCCCTCAGCAGAATGACTACACCCACAAGAATCAGCACCACAGGCAATCCATAGAGCGCCAGTGCCTCGCGGGAGATCCAGTGATTCTCTGCCACAAAAGTCAGCGCCGCAATGGCCAGCAGAATGGCTCCAACCAAAAGAGCCCAGTGGGCGGTTTTGGGACCGAGGACTGAACTGATCACATAGATCACCACAAAAGACAGACCAATAAAGACAAGAGGCGCCATACTCTCGAGTGACCTGGGCAGCAGATTCAGCGACTGCACCAAATCATTGAAGCCCAGGAATAAAAGGATGGAACCCGGAATCAAAAATCCAATGTTGCGGCTTCCATTCTTCTGAACCCCAAAATAGGCGGCCAGAAACAGTCCGCCCAGCACAAACAGCGTCACATCGAAATCAAAGCTGAACACGTTCTTTAAGAGCAGCAGCGCGCCTATGACAATGAACGCCATGCCCATCCATTTGCCTTTCATGGATCCATGCACCTCACAGTTTTTTCAGGATCGTGCGCATTTTTAAGATCTGTTTATCTTTTCTAAACAGGGCAATTCCGACATAGGAAAACACAAGAAAAATGAAGCCTGTCAGGATTCCAACCAGCTCGGGATTCGCCGGCACAAAACCCGCGAACACCTGCATGCCCAGGACCACGCCCAGAATAAAGACCACCAGTGGAAGTGTGTACATTATCATAGTCGATTGGATGATCGCGTGCTCCGGCGCCTCGAGGACAACAAAGTCCCCTTGTTTTGCCTGAAGCGCGTTGTCCACCTCTACCACCAGAGGCGGTGTACTGCATCCTCCTGCGCAGGTCGCGCATTTGTCTCCGCAGCTCGACATGCGTGCTATTTCTATGATAGCCTTACTCCCCCGGAGTCCGACAACAAGTCCGTTTTTTTCCATTTTCAAAGCCTCCTGATTCAGGTTGATTGTTCAAGAACCCCCTATATACGGGGCCCTATTTAAATTATACCCCTTTTCAGGAAAAAGTGTGACTTTTTTTGAGATTGGTTCTCAAACCACCCCATGCTTTTCACTCTTTTTTCACTCACTTTTCACTCACCAACAAATGATAAAGCCTTTGTCTCAGTGCATGAAGCGCTGGGTCAAACATGGTTCTGCCAACCTTGGCCAGAGGCACTTCCAAGACCTCCACAATCCGCAGCGGCGGCCCGCTGACCACGACAATAGTGTCCGCGGTCAGGAGCGCCTCGTCGAGGTCGTGGGTCACCAGGACCGCCGTCACCTCCGACTGTGACATAATCAGCCCGAAGTCCTCCATCAGCTCAAGCTTAAGCTCCAGGTCGAGACCTTTAAAAGGTTCATCAAGCAGCATCAGACGCCGGCCGGTCGCCAGCGCCCGCGCCAGATCAATCCGGCTCGCCTGGCCGCCGCTGAGTGCGTTTGGAAGACGCCGCCTGAGGGCGGATAACCGTGTCAGATTCAGACTTTCGTCAATCGCCTTCACCCTCCGCTCTACCGTCCAGTCCTCCGGTAACGCAAAGGCCACGTTCTCCTCCACATTCAACCAGGGAATGACGCGGTGATCCTGGAAGACAAAAGCTGGCCCCGTTTCAGGAAGACCCTCCAACCGGCCTTGATCCGGCAGATCCATTCCCGCCAGCAGCCTCAGCAGCGTCGTCTTTCCGCTGCCGGAAGGCCCGAGAAGTGCTGTGACCTGCCCAGACCGGACCCCGAGGGAAAAGCCATCCAGTATAACGGTTCCTCCCTTTTGCTTCCTCAATTGCTCCATGCGGATCATACCGATTCCCTCCTCTTCCAGCGCCGCTTCAAGAGATATTTCAACCATACCTCAAAAAGCAGGCTCAGCAGCAGGATCACCACAGTCCAGGCATAAGCCGCTTCTGATTCCAAGACCAGCTTGCTGACATACATCTGGTACCCTATGGCGTACTTGGGACTCGTCAGAACCTCCGCGGCCACCGTCACCTTGAAGCCAAGGCCCAGGCATGTAAAGAGCGCAGCGTTCAGGTAAGGCCAGACCGACCGCAGGTAAAGCTGCTTCCATACCCTCTTGCGGCCAACGCCATAAAGCGATGCCATCTCCACCAGCCGCTCATCCACCGCGCCCAGTCCTTGAAGGACGTTGCCCCAGACCACGGGCAGGCACATCAGCAGCGAAATCAGCACCGGCAAATAGTCCGAGGTGGTCCAAAGCATTGCCAGAACTATGAACGACACCACCGGCGCGCTGCGAATGGCCAGCATCGCCGGCGAAATCAGTCTGCGAAGGAGCGGAGACACGAAAGACAGCGCCCCCAGAATCACCCCTAACCCCACGGCAATAAACAGGCTCAGGATGACCCTGTAGACCGACCACGCCACCGATAGTGCGAAGTCCCGCTCAAAGATCAACTTTGAAAGCCTTGAAAACACCGCGAGAGGCGATGGCAAAGCAAACGACGAATCCACCAAAATAGCGCTTAGCTGCCAGAATCCAAGCCAAAAAACTGCCACTCCAAGTCCGCCCGCGATCCGGCTCACCCGCTTGCCGGCCGACATGTTTACTTCACCGTTGAAAGATCAGCAGGCGCGAACAACGCGTCATCCGGCATAGCCCCGCCGATGGTCTTAGGATCATACGCCATCATAATTTCAAAGAACGACATCAGAAAAGTTTTTGAATCCTCTGCATTGATAAAGACGATGTTGGACATTGGAATAGCCTTCTCGGCAATGGCCGCCTTTGGCAAAATCCCGAACTGCTCCACCAGCACCGACGCCGCCTTCGGATCCGCGTTGACCTGCTCAACCGAAACCGCGTAGTCCGTCAAAAAGCGCTGTACTGCCTCTGGGTTCGCTTCCAAATAGTCCGTTCTCACAATCATGCCTCCGGTAGGCAGCACTGCGTCCTTGCCTTCCACTTCCGCCCAAGCCGCTGTCAAGTCAATGGCAATCTTAATATTTTCGTTTGCCATCATAGCTGTTGTCACAAAGGGCTGCGGCAGCACCGCTATGTCTATTTTACCCGCCGTCAGCATAGTCGCCAAATCTGCGTGCTGAAGAGAAAAGTCCAGGGTGACATCTTGTTCAGGATCAATGCCGTTTTCAGTGAGCAGATGTCTGAAAATGAACTCCGCCGTAGTGCCAAGACCGCTTATGCCGATGGTCTTGCCCCTCAGCGCCTCAAAGCTGTCAATAGCCGGATCGGTAGTGAGCACGTAGTTGACGCCCAAGGTGTTCGTGACAATATAGCGCACGCCGCCTTCCGTCTTTTTGTATAAAGTCGCCGCGAGGTTGGTCGGCACTGCCGCCATATCGACTTCACCGCTGACAATTTTGCCGACGAGCTCGTCAGGCGCGCCGAACAGGCTGAATTCATAAGGTCTGGACTCATCCGGTCCGCCCATGAGGTAAACGAGGCCCATACCCGTAGGCCCTCTCAGCGCTGCTACCTTGATTGGCGTTTCAATGTCTGCCGGTTCAGCAGGCGCAGGTGCCGGAGCCGGAGCCGCTTCCGGAGTTTCAGCCTTAGGGGCGCAGCCCGTAAGTAAGCCCAGCGTCAAAGTCAACACCAATAAAAGCGTGAAAAAACTGCGAGATCCTTTAAACTGTTTTAGAATAAATTTGAATGTCATAATGCACCGCCTTATCATATTTGCCCCAAAGGGCTTTTCTTACAGAAAAAACGCCGCGCAGGCACATGCAGGGCGTTTGTCTGGCAGAAGCAGCTTGAGTTTGTTTCACTTTTTATTCGGCCGGCTTCAGGTAAAAGGCCGCGAGGACTCCTGGTCCGGTGTGGGCGCCTATGACCGCGCCGACCTCACCAATTATAAAGGTGTCCACCCCATAGGCCTCCCGGATCAGTTCCTGCAGTTTATGAGCCGCTTCAAGATCGTCCCCGTGATAAATAAACGCCGTCTGCCCTTTTAGGTTGCCTCCCGTACGCTCCCCCATCAACTCGCTGATCCGCTTGACGGATTTCAACCGCCCGCGGGTCTTTTCGAGAGGCGTCAGCTTGCCCTCTGCCACTGTGAGGATTGGCTTTATGTTCAGAAGCCCGCCGATGAGGGCGGAGGAACGTGACAATCGGCCACCCCTAAAGAGATATTCCAGGTCGTCCACCGTAAACAGGTGCTCGACACGAGGAATCAGGGACTGTGCATAAGCCAGGAGCCCTTCGAAATCAGCGCCTGCCTTGGCGCGCTTCGCGACTTCGTAAACGATCAAGCCAAAAGCCCCCGACGCCGACTGGGTATCCAGGATCTCGATTCTCGCCTTGCCCCCCTCCTCTTTGTAGAGGTCTCGAGCGATCAGGCCGGAGTTGTAGGTACCGGAGAGGCCCGAGGAGAAAGCCAGATACAGGACTTCGTCCTCGTCTGAAAATGATTTAAAGATTTCCAGGAAGGATTCCGGCGTCGCTTGGGAGGTTTTGAAGCTCTGGCCCCCGCGCATGCGGTCGTAAACCGTTTTCGGCTGAATGTCCACCGCGTCCCGGTACTGGCGCTCGTCATCATGGACCAGAAGCGGCGCGACGCTGAGATTATATTCCGCGATCAGGTCATGGGACAGGTCGGAAGCACTGTCCGTTACAAGTCGAATCATGTGATCGTCTCCTCTCAAAAATAAATTTTAACCGATGGTCACCCCACCCACACCTTTCAGGCGGAGACTCAATTTCTCAATTTCAAGGTATTATAAATCCACCATCACCTACCATGTTAACCATTTGTCAGGTTTTTTTCAATATCTGACAGGCAGGTTTCAAGGATTAAGTTTTCGAACCGCTCCGCTTTGGGTAAGAATTAACAAAAGACAAAAGGAGGCATGATTATGCTTAGCTCTGTAAAATATAGCGTACAAACGGACAAGACACCTGCCGAAGCTATTGAGGCCCTTAAGGCGGAACTCGCCAAGCAAAGCTTCGGGGTACTTTGGGAGCTGGACTTCAAAGAGAAACTGAAAGAAAAAGGCGTCGACGCGGACATTGAGTTCCACCTTCTCGAGGTTTGCAATCCTAAAAAGGCAAAAGTGGCTCTTGAGGAAGATATTGAAACCGGCTATTTCCTGCCTTGCCGCGCGGTGGTCTATGTCAAGGAAGGCAAGACCCGGATGGGGCTTCTCAAACCGACAATCCTTCTGATGGAAGCTGCCAGCCCGGCTTTGATGGCTGTGGCCCATGAAGTTGAAGCGGTGCTTGAGGACGCCTTGGTGAAGGCAAGATAAAAAAATTAAAATATTTTATAATAAACCGTTGACACATCGCCCGTTTTGCTTTAACATTAGTTTTGTTCTGATTTGCGGGCGAGAGTGGCGAAACTGGCAGACGCACTATCTTGAGGGGGTAGCGGGCTAATGCTCGTGCGGGTTCAAATCCCGCCTCTCGCACCAAACTGA
>Ga0302240_1000646_pt1 | contig 33610 bp, 32 predicted proteins | sample AAG_UR_His_MG_FD_193538 | JGI IMG/M metagenome (GOLD analysis project Ga0302240, IMG submission 193538) | Enriched activated sludge microbial communities from anaerobic digester in WTTP, New Holstein, Wisconsin, United States - AAG_UR_His | ecosystem: Engineered > Bioreactor > Anaerobic >... | reverse complement strand
TTCGGATTCGGACCTGGGTTCGGATTCGGATTCGGACCTGGGTTCGGATTCGGATTCGGACCTGGGTTCGGATTCGGGGCAGGATTCGGATTTGGGGTCTTCCCGCCCTTAGGAGTCAGTGCCTTAGCAGTTTGCCGCATGCCCTTTAGCATTTTGGGAGCCGCACCCATTCCAGCACCCATCATGCCTCCTACAACTGCCCCTCCCATAGCAGAGCGGAGTCTATCAGTAAACGAGGGTGACGACCGCCCCATTAAGGTGGTAGGTGAGCTAGGGTCCAGGAATCCGCCTATTCCTCCCAGGGCTGCTCCACCAGCTCCCCAGTTAACTGCTGGAGTAAGCGACTGTCTAAGCCCTCTAGTCAGATATTTAAAAGGGTCTACTGGTGCCGCTGTCTTCTCTCGTTTAGCTTCTTCCAGCATGTTATTAAGTTCTATCAAATAAGAGTAGTCAGCCATATCAGCTCTCCTTATTTCTATTCATCAAGTAGTTGGCAGCGATTAGTCCGAGGGGCAGCGCAGCTCTTCCAGCTACTATTCCTATATTATGTGTAAGGAATTTAAGCAGCTCCTTATTGGGAGACACTTTTCCCACCGCCTTTAACACATCGTCAGTATAGGGGTGTTTAGCTAGAACCCCCGCTTTATTTGGAAGATCATTAAAAAAATCATATACTAGCTTTCCACCAGGAGCACTAGTAAACATTTCGTGCGTCAGGAAGGGTATAGACGCTACGCCTACACTAGTACCAGGGTTTTCTCCGATCCAGTCGATGGCGTTGTCTACGGAGTCGAAGGGGGATATCGCCTTAGCTACGCTCCTAGCTGTTTCTAAGTTTGCAAGCGCCGCAGCTCCCATTACTGGGAGGGACGATCCGAACAACATGGTTATTAAACTTTCTGATACGGGCTTAGGTAAAGATGTCCCGCGTATTGCGGATACAGCAGCGCGGTGCACATCTTCAGCTACCGGTATTTCAGGCAAGGACGATCCGGAGGATTCTGCGAGTACCGCCCACGCCTTCCTGCCAATAGCCTTTAATGCATTTCTGACAGGTTGACCCGATACGGGCTCTAACTCATTCATGCCTGCAATATGGCCAAATTCATGCGCCATAGCAGGAACATTATTCCTAGGCACCGAAACATAGTGTTTTAGGTTGTCCATATCCAAATGCTTTATAAGGTCGTCCACGGAAGATACCCCACCTGACAATTTCAATTTGGTTAGCTTATCCGGGGGGACATCTCCAGTATATTCTGCCCCCAAGTGTTTTAAAAGGTCCTCAGTTATAGAGGATAACTCCGATGGGAGTATTTTCCTTCCAGCAGGGACACTATCAACATAGGCCGTTACGGGGCTGGTCATCATATCTAGCAACGAGGACCCGTTAGGAGTTCTAATGGACGACGGAACATACAGCATATTCCCACTGGAATGCCTTAATTTATCCTGAGCGTAATCTGCAAACAACTCCCCTATAGGCGAGTTTTGGAGTTGCAGCATTATGAAAATTCCATCCAGCTCGAGATATTCCCTGTCCAATCTCCCCCGCTGCAGACCCCAATCCAAGAATGGCCAAATCTTTACTCGCGGTGTTGAGTGTTGAATCCTCATTATTAGACAAAAAAGCAAGCTTTTTAAACTTTTTCATACTACCTCATCCGGCTCATTCTTGTCGGTAGTAAGTCCGAGATAGCTAGGCTCGCGCAATGACCCTCGTAAGGGCTTTCTACTTTGGACTTTGACAAGCTTGCCAATATACTTTTGTGGATTATTTATAATATCATATCGTACATCGTCTGTAAACCCTGTTCCAACCTTGCCTACTATCCTGCCCGTTTTATCCTTGAGTACGAGCGCACCCGCAGCGTCTTCGTATTTGCCTCTGCCCTGGACTACTTCGTGTACTACCAGGTCGTAGTCGTACCGGTGCTTCATTTTATAGGAATCTCCAGTAGTACGGTCTACAAGGACAGCACCTTCACCCTTAGCGGCTCCTATTTCATCGAAGAAAGCTTTTACGGATTTCTCTGCCATTCTAGGAGGCTCGAAGTAATAGGGGAAGTTTTGACTCAAGTCTTTAAGAATCTTAAGTTGCTCCTCATAGGGCAAGTTTTCTTCCCCATTAGGACCTTTGGCTATTCTAAACGGTGCGAATCTGAGAGGCCCTATTTCTTTCTGGCGTTCTACCGCTTTAGTTGGGGCCGCGTTCAACAGTCCACTGGTGTAGTTAAATCCCCTATCGTGCCATACCTCACCCCTTATGGTCATCCCGTGATACTGCTTAGGAGCTTTTAAATCTCTAAGGTGGGGCATTTTATCTTCCCTGGCCAATAGCTCTCCGTTTACGCTTTTACGCTGAGAAGTGTATGCTATCCCGTTAGGATTAATGGTAGCTAAAAAATGAGCGCCATCTATCTTTTCCGTAGCGATGTATTTAGATTCGTCATCAACCTCGGATAACTCTTTATACCCTGGACGATCTTCCCAGTGCCGTGTAAAGTCTTTTTTTCTTACAGCTAACCATTCATTTTCATTTTGTTTAAGAAGTACGTAGGTGCCCTTATTGTCCCCGGAAGGAACAGTGAAATGGATGTGGTCATTGGTGGCCTTTAGAACTACAGGAGTGTCTACCGCTTTAGTGACTTTTCCAGCTCCGTATTCGCCCTTCTGTATGTCACCCTCCCAATCCATATAGCTAACAACATGGTCTGGCTGCCTGAACAGCATGACCGGCTTGCCCACTTCCGTAGGCAATCCTTTTTTAGTAGCGAAACTGACAGCTTTATTTCCTATATCAAAACGTATATCTGAGTGCAGTCCGGCCTTGTCTGCCTTGTGCTCCTGTATAACCAATCTAGATGCCGAATAAGGAGTTTCCTTTATAGGGGAAACTCCTTCATTTACAAGCTGATTGCGTCTATAGGATAGGTCGTCAGTCATCGTCCATATCGCCTTCTTCCCTATCCACCATAAACCCTATAGCGGGCTGCTTTTCCTCTTCTTCTATTGACCCCTCCGCAGACATCTCTAACTGCTGAGAGATAACTTGCATACCTATCTCCATGAAATATCGAGCTTGCTGGGGCAGGCTTCTAATTTCGTCTTTAGCCGCCCGTTTCAGCTCGAAGTATACTTCGTCTGGAAGGCTCATAGTTACGGAAAATGTGTCCGACTTCTTGGCGCGTTTTTTCACAGATCTTTTAGCTGCCTTCATGTTGCCCTCCTGGACTTAACCTCTGAAGATATCGATAAGGTCTCTGCCTGACTGTGCGAACTCTCCACCTACACTTCTAATAAGCTCCATCAGGTCGTCTTTACCTGCACGCAAGGACCCAATTATGTCTGTTCTTACCATTGGGTCGGGGGACTTTGCCATAATCGCGGACATGATGTCGGAGCCACCGTCGATTATTTCTGACTTACTGGGAATCTTGCTTATTGCCCCCGTAATCAAGTCCTCTAGTTTGGATATAGGAACAGTCCCCATTCCTAAAGCCATACCTATTGGCACAGTATACTGGGCAGTGCTGGCGATACTTTTTAGGGGGTCTGCGTCATTGGCGTAGGCGTTTAACGCCGCAGGTATCGCAGCAGCTCCAGTTAGAAGTCCTCCACCTACTAGCGCAGGCTTTACGTAATCCATGATCGACGCCAGCTTGGTATGCGCCGCTAATTCAATGTCTCTAGATAGTTGCTTTTTCATTGAGGACTCCAAATTATACAGTACTTTACACTTATATGATTACCCAAATAGGGGGTGGTTGTCAACAGATTATCAGTATTTACCCTTCTCGCCTTTTCCGAATCCAGTAGCCAGGACATACGGTCCGGTAGGATTGTACGATGATGTGGTAGCCACATCTCCTGTCTGTACGCCTTTTATGATTCCCTGCTCAATGTAGTTAGTGTTCAGCTTAGCCAGCCAATCCTTACCCATACGCGCTAGAAGGTTCACTCCAACGATAGACGGAGTATGCTTAACCGGACTGCTAGAGATAGTGACAGTGTTTATGCCTAATGTCTTAAGCGCTTTTATCTTATCTCTATCCAGAACAGTACCTGTAGAATACGGTCCAGTTCCTACTGCAAGAGTAGCTCCCAGCGCCATGTCCACATCCATTTCGTTCTGCCGCTTAGAATTCCAGCTCTTTACTTCGCTAAGGGGCACTTGGTCCCCTGGAACGTAATAAGGATGATCCCCAGCATCAGCGATAGTAGTTAGGTTAGTGGTGCTCTTAACCACAGTTTCAAGAAGTTTTCTGTTTAGTTCTACGCCCATTCCGGCGAATGTTTCTTTCATAGAATCTACCAGATACTTCTGAGTAGGTTCTATGCCCTTAAGCTCCAGAAGTTCCTGTGGTTTAATCGGGCCGTCTGTAAGTGCATCTCCTTTGGACACAGTATCACCCGCAGAAACTATTATTTTATTTCTAACCCCGGCCAGGTGCTTTTCTGATCCTATGAATATGTTCTTACCGCCGGCAGGATTGTCCTCTATGCGGTCTATCGTTCCGGACACCTTGGCCAAAGTGGCTTTATCCTTCAGATAGTCGGGCACCATGGTCAACTGCTGGAGCCTTTCCAGACCACCAGCTACCTGCGCACCAGCTCCCAGAACGGCTCCTGTATGAAAGGCCTTCAGGGCACCCTGTGTAGTAGGCTCAGTGAAAAACTGTCCCGCCAGAGCCCCAACGTTATCTCCTATCTTAGCCTGCTGGCCATTTTCTCTGAGGCCGTAACACTTAGAACAGGTGCCTTCTTTAGCTTCACAGGTTAAGGGGGATCTGAGTTTAACTGTTTTAACACCGTTTTTTAACATAGATGTATACCGCTCCACATCTATCATGTTGTTAGTTCCGGCTTCGTACCGACCAACTACGTCGTTCTTGCTCTCCATAGAAGTAGCTACTCCGTTAGAGGTTCCGCAATCGTCCATGGAAACAACGTTGTCTATGGTTACAGAAAGTATCTGTTTGGAGAAATATCCAGGTTCGGCAGTTTCAAGACGCTTCTGAATCATCCCCGTTCTAGAGCCGTAGGTGGTAGTCCAGTATTCGGATACCGGGAGGCCTTCAGCGAATGACTTCGTAGTAATAATTGGAATTGCGCGTCCGTCAGCATCGGATACCGCGAATGGCGTGCTTATCAGCTGTTTGAATTGGTCAAAGGAGGGCTTACCATTGGCCTTCATGAGTTGTGATAGGGCGCTCTCAGGGTGACTCTTCATATAGTCCGTTACAGTGTTATGGAACTCTGGCAAGGATGATTGTATAATCTTCCTTCGCTCATCGTCGTCTTTAGCGGACTTAAGTTTGTTCTGTACCGATTTTACCATCTTATCTCTAGCAGCGTAGTCTGGTTCCAAGTCGTCGAGACCGATGCTGATAGCTGAATAGATGTTAAACTGGGCAGACAACTGCGATAGCTTGGTCATGGTCTCGTTGAACTTAGCAGGACCTGCAGATGCCAGATCTGACAGGAACGATTTGATAGTGGACTTACTCAGCCCGCCCTCAGGTAGAACAATTCCAGAAGGCAGTGCTTTAGACACTAACTCCCGACCTATCGTAGTCTTCTTCCCGCCGATCATTACATCGTCGTATATTTCTATAGTTTTGTTTTTATATAGCTTCATGGCGTCGTCTATAGACGAGAACGAATGCTCTTTTGTTCTGTCTTTTCCGGAGCGAGTCAGGTAGAACAGTCCAGTCATAATGTCATGGCCCGGACTTACCATAATTCTTCCGTCTGCAGCGTGCTCCAGTACCTTAGTTGGGAAGTAGTTTTTGGCTTCTTCTACAGCTTTATGCGACACTGGAACGTATACGCCCATGGTGTCCCAGATGATGATTCCGTTATTCACCGCATACACCTTAGCTTCTTCCACGGCTAAATCGAACACCTGGCGCACTCCGGCATCCTTTACTTCAGTAACGGTTTCCCAGACAGTGTTTCTAGCGCGTACTCTTGCTGCGAGAGACGGGATGTGCTCATCCATAATCTGCAAGTGCCTTTCCAATATTTTTCTACCTACTCTATATCCTACTTTCTTATTTCTAGATATAGCGGTATGCAGGCTGGCATCCATTACAGAAGATACAAATGACTTTAGCGTTGCAACTTCGGCATCTGACACAGGGATTAAGTCCCGGTCATCCTTTGCTGGCGGGCACTCTTTCCATTGAGATATGATGCTGCGTTCTCTTTCACCTATACATGAAAGGTTATCCAGATACTCAAAAAGGTCTACGGTAGATAAGTTTACTACGTAGGCTTCCGAAGATGAATTTCTGGGGGGCACTGTCGTCACATCCGCTCTTATCCCCAATCTATAGCACAGTTCTTTAACTGAATCCCTAAGAAAAGGACTAGATGTGCAAAATTTTGCAGTGAACCTTGGGCGTCCGGTGGACATGTTTATTGACATGGAGCCATCACCGTCTATTAAGCCCGATAATAGTCCCCACAGCATATCCTCCGATCCAAGTTGGAGTACCCAGTGTGGAATCTTCTTTTTATTGGAAGTCCGCACTTGAGCATCGCTATCTGCTATACAGTTAAACTGCCGCATGTACTCCACCAAAGACATGCTATTAAGATGCAGTTTAATGGATGTGCCAAGTTTTCCGTCCCCTGCCTCACCATGGTATTCCCTGACTGTAAAGTTATCGTGGCATGCACGCATTATGCGCACAAATTCATCGCGCTTAGCTTTTTCTAATTTAGCATACCCCACAGTATTGCTGGAGGTCCAGCCGTCAGATATATAGGCACCAAGCATCCAGCCTATATCTCTGGTGCCAAATGTGCCGAACGGAGTGGGATCCTTCTTTAGGACTGGCACCATCATCTTGTCTACGTTAGAGGGGGCCACTTTAGTCACGGCCCCAGTTGACGAATTGAACGCTGCCATTGATTCGTTGTCAGAAAGTATTACGCTTCTACCGCCAAAGAACACTTCTACGGTCTGGCATCCTTCTTCCACAGTGAGTAGTGTTACCGGATAGTAGTTGGCTTCACCTGTAACCGGGTCGCACCCAACTACTTCCACGCCATCGGGTACGGCATATACATCAGCACCATTTCTGTCTTTAGATGGAAATCCTATGCGGGGGAATTCTCCTATTTTAGTCGTAACCACAACCGAATCCGAAGTCTTCCAAGATAACGTAGACTCAGCCACTGTTCGCATAAATAACTCCTTGTATTTTAAGTTCCTTTTAATATACACTGCGGAGCTAATTATGTCAATCGCTGATTTTGATATTTTTAATTTTATTAAACTATCAAAATCTGAACAATTTCCATCGATGTCGGCGGTAAATCCCCCTACTACCAGTGGGTGAATACCTATAGACTTGCCATTATACAGCTTTGGCTGAACGGCAAGCATCGAGAATTTATGCAGAGACGGGGCACGGTTGAGCCATACCGGGCGCTCTCGGGTAACCTTTTCCAGCGCGAGATTAGCTCTAGGATCATGGTCTTTGGCCATTACCATTGCATCTAGCGGTTTATATCCCATAGATGTGAGCTCTTTTATTACGAAGGGCTGGTACAGCTCCCACGCCATGTCTTTTGGCAGAAGGATCTCGTCCGGACTCATTTCTACTGAAGGGGTAATAGTAGAAGACCCAGATAGATCTTGATTTTTACTGAACACGACAGACTGGAAGAATCCTTCTTTAGGCTGACTTCCTTTTATAAGTTCTATGGCACCTATTATTTTCTTTTCTCCGCGTTGAACCAGAGGATCACCTAAGCCCTGCGCAGCCTTTATAGACTGGTACAAATCCCGTCTCAGATCTGACTTTACATCATCGTCAAGATCTGACAGCTCCTTGAGCTGCTTGTTTACCATGATCATGTCACGGTACAAATAGTTAATGGGTGCAGTGTTCAGCGATCCATTTGGAAGTGGATACATGGGGCGGAACTGTGGAGGAAGAATCGGAACATTGTGAATCATGTATGCTTTATCAGGCGACAGGTTGTGCAGTCTCAAAGCATTCAGGAATCTAAGCTTTTTATTGGCCTTGTTCAACCCCTGTCCTTTTAGCGTAGCTGCCGAATCTTTCAGCGACTTGAATTCTTCATCCACATTTATCTTGGACAGCATCTTTTCCAAGGCAGCACCTGAGGTTATTCCGGTGTTGTCATTGGTCAGTGAACCTGTTGCAGGGTCATAGTATCTGCGGCCAGCTATAACATCTTCCAGCTGGTTCTGAGTCAAATCCAACAGTGTCATGGCAGCATTTTCCATTACAGGATTAAGCACCGGCTCTGCCAGTTTAACATGCGTCCACTTATTACCCTTCAGACCGCCCGTCTTTACTTCGTCAAACAAGCCGTCCTGTACTGGGCGGAGGTTCTTCGAGATAACTACTTTAGCGTCGTCGATTTCCCCGTTAGATCTGCCCAAGATTTCCTGGTCGGTAAGCGGGAGCATATACAGTTTGTTGCCGTCCTTCTTGACGTTGACTCCACCTGCAGCCAGATATCCCAGCAGTTTATCAAATACAAACGGGCGCTTAGGTGCGGGAATAGGTAGACCCATCCTGACAGAGTTCCACAGCTCAGGATTCTTTTCTGCTTTGTACGCAGTCATTTCATACAGATTTTCTCTTGCTCCGTGCGCTACTAGAGAATTCCAGGTAAGTCTATCCATAGCACGAGCGGATCCGTGGCCACCTTTAGTCGGCTGCATATCAATGTCGTAAGACGGGCCCGCGCCGCGAGCGTTGATCTTCTTGCTTACTTGGTGCATCAGCTTAAGGTAGTATTGATTTCCAACCATTACCTTGCCCAGAGACTGTCCGGTTTTAGGGTCTACCAGTTCTTCTTTATCTGTAAGTCCCTCTGTTTTAAGTAAGTTCTTAATTTCTTTCACCGAGTCAATAGGTGCAAAGTTATCTATCTTTAATGGGCGGCCCCATTTCAGAGCCACTTTAGACGCCGCGGTCTCAAGAACCTGCGACGGATTGATGCGTCCGGGTATAGCAGACGGAGATATAGCTACGTCTATCCTGGCGCCCTCTTTATTTATAGGCATTTCGTTATCAGGAACAATGGAGTTTCCACTCCACATTGGCTTGCCACAACGTCGTACATACATGATATGATTCGGTACTGTGGCACAGTATACCTTGCCCCGGTATTTTTCCCAGTATTCAATCAGGTGGTTATTTGTGTTGTTTTCCACCTTCCAGGCAACCGGACAATTAGATACCCTTACAATGTATTCTGGGACCCCGTGGCGAACATAAATACCTATGCTGGCAGATTTACCTATGCGAAGCGCAAGCTCTTGATAATCGTCAGCTAATCGCTTGGAACTGGTATATATTTCTTCTCGCAGTATAGAGCCGTCTTCCCGTAATACGAGTCTGCCGTCCCCCTGCATAATAGCGTCATACATCCGCTTTAGCAATCTAGGAGACGCGTCCAGCATTTCTCTTGGAATAAACTTATCCTGGCTGTATCCAAATTGTTTCAGCCAGTGGCGTATCTGAACGCTATACAGAGTAAGTCGGAATGCGTCTTCTCCGATTTTAAACCCGAGGCGACTCATAGACTCTTTAATGTTGGTCCATTCTGGGAAGTGCTTTTCTTTTGATTGAGAGATCACAACCCCAGAGTTTTTACTGCAGTGACCTTCTGTGATGTAAAATCCAAAGAATTCCATAAAGTCACCAGCGTCAAACTGCAGTGCCTCTTTTACTACAACTTTACCTGTTGGAGTAGTATAGGTTGCACCTGGAATAGTTATGCGCTCCAGTTCCGTCCCTACCCACTGCCCGGTTCTGTAGAACAGACGGCTCTTTCCAAAGATATCGTCAGAAGTTTCCAGTTTGGGTTTAGCCTTGCTGTAACGTTTTCCAACGTAGTGTTTGTGGTTCGGCGTGGTCATGAAGTTAAGTCGCCTACCGCAGTATTTGTGCATCGGGCCACAGTAATCTTCTGCGATTATATTAGTTGGCTGGTGATATTCTATTATTCCGGTATCAGGGTTAAGCGTACATATTTTATCAGAGTATTTAAGGTCAGAAAAAGGCTTCCATCCTGAGTCAGTCAGTACTTCTGTCTTTTCATCATAGCAGGATACGATACCCTTAGCTCCGTGTCTATTAACGATTTTATCCCCAATCTGCATCGGCTCTTCAGTTCTGATGAAAACCTTAATAGAGTCTGGAGTTTTAAACACGTCCACAACTGTTCCTATGGTCTCTTTATCCCATATCTGAGCGTTGTTTCTGTACCCTTTGACCAGCTTCTTTGATAGTTTACCCAATCTAGCGTCTTCGTCGCTGGCTTCTGTTTTCTGCAGATGTGCAATGACTACATCTCCGGGCTCAACTACAGTTCCTTTCTTGATGACGCCTGACTCGTCCAGCTTTCCAGCCATATCCCCAGTCATAGCAGTAGGATAGTGGGCCTTGAATGCTTTCAACTCCATCAAGTCTTCTTTTCCGACCTGAATGGTAACCTCTCTCAGATGCTCTGAGGTTAGCTTTTTGGAGGCAGATTCTGAAATGACATATCCGTCTTCAAAGGTGCTGTCCTTGAATGGCAAGATACCGACTCTCAAGTTAGTGCCTATGGCCAGGGTGCCATCTTTGGTATAGTTGGTATCCGCAATTGGCTGACCAAGGGTGACTTTATCTCCAGCCTTTACCAGCGGGGTGGAATGGATAAAGCTCTTATTGTTAAGCGGAAAATTGTTGTACAAATTGTACACGCTCTCTTTTCCGTCTTTGTTTTCTACGATAACTTCATCGTAGGTTACTTTCTTGACCACTCCATCTTCTTCGGCCTGAGTGGAGAATACCTTACCGATGAAGTTTTCAAAGGTTCCGCCTGTAGGCATCTTAGACTGCACCAGCGGAGCTTCCCTATACTTGAGCGGGATAGCCTGAGCCAGCATTTTGTTTGCCATGAATGCGCGGTTACCCTGGATATTAGCGGAGAAGGGAACTAGATTAGTCAGATAAGTGAACATCTGTTTGGGGGAGCGCAGAACTAGATCCACTTCTTTAGGATCTACTTCGGTTATCTTACCCTTCTGGATAATGGTAACTGTACCTTTTACAGGCTTGTTGTCTTTATCGTACTGATCCGGGAAGGCCACCTTCAAGTCAAAGATATCCTTTACATTTTCATATCTGGACTTTCTAGTAGTTGGGTCAACTACCAGGGTCTGCAATTCCTTGTCTTTAACAGTAGCTCCTAGGGCAAGATGTAGGTTGATGCCGATTCTATCGCTCTCCGGGGTTGCCACGGGATCCAAAACCCCGACGTGGCTTGTGTTTACAGCTCTCATTGAGTCTGTAATGGCGTTCATATCACCGATAGCGCCTTCACCAAGTGATGTAACCTTGGTGGCTTCAGCTAACATGGTGGTAGGGTTGGTCTGTTCTGCGGCATGCGCAACAGTTCCCTGAACAAAGAATTGTCTGACCGGCTTGTTCAGCATGTCTTTGCTGACGATCTCGGTTATCTTGTTCTTCTTGTCCATTACGCGTTTGATATCGTTCTGAACTTTTCGCTGGTTAGCGTCTAATCTTGCCTTTATTAGATCAGGAGTATCATATAGGTGCTTGTACACCAGAGAGTCTCTGTCGTCTGGCTCGGCTTCACCTCTGGACACTTCCAGGAGTCTTTTACTTGTCAGCAGCAGCGTTTCCGGTTCTACCTTTGCGAAGCCTTTTCCAAGAGTTCTCTTAGTGGTTTCTTCTGATAGAACGGTCTTGTCGAAGAAGTTCCGCAACTCTGTTTGTGCTTGTGCCAAACCGGCGGCATCTTTTCTAAAGATAGCTTTGTAGGCTTTCATGATATCCACGTCACCAGTGCGTCTAGTCTTAGCCTGGTTCAAAGTAAACATACTATCGCCCCAGGCTTCCTTGATAGGACCGTCTTCTACCCCGAGGGCTTTTAACAGGGGATACAGTGGCGGATTGGCGGTACCTATTTTAAGCTTGAAGATACCATCTTCCGGGTTAATCCACATTTTGAACCCGCGCCCACCCCCCTTAGCAAGGTTGAACTGAGATTCCAACTCCCCGTTTTCTTTTTCACGAGTGTAGATCCCGGGCTTCATTCTGAGCTGCTTATCTACAGTATATTCGTTTCCCCCAAGGATGTAAGAGTACCTATCTGTGAGGACAGGGATATCCATAAGTCTGAAGTTCTTCTTGGTGTCAATTACTTCTCCGGTGTTTTTATCCACCAGCTCCAGATCCCCGTATACTGGTACAACAAAATCCTTTTCCTGAATTTTGATTTGTTTCTGAGTCTTATAATCGAATGGGCTGACGTTAGAGTCGTCTACACGAACGTTCTTGACTACCAGTTGTCTGCCTTCGGTTTCTATGGGGAATACCGAAGTAACTCCCTCTGATATTGCTGTTTTCAGTCCGCGAAAAATTCTTGAGGGATCAAATATCTGAGCCATGAAACTCTCCCTTTAATCGTCTATTAATAGCCAAGAGAACGTAGTAACTGTCTTCTGCGTCTTTCCTGTGCGGCTAAATCTACAGGACTAACGATTGATTCTAGCGCAGAAGCCCTTGAAGAGTCAAGTGTATTTGCCTGTTCTCTCTGCTGTCTAAAGCCTTGGGTCAGAGCGTCCAATTCAGCAGGACTGGCGTTGTTCTTAAATGCAAGATTAAGCGCCCTTAGCTGCGTCCTAGTCATATTCTGCATATCTCTATCTGAGATATCTTTGTATCTCTGCGCAGTATTCAGATGTCTCTGGTTATCTTCTAGAGACTTAGTTACATTTTCGGGCACAAAGTCAAAGCTCTTCTGGAAGTAGTTCTGCAGCGGAGAGGTTACTACCTTGTCATATTTTTTAGATACCGCATTCCATATGTCATTCATGATACTATCATCTGAAATTTGGGGCATGGAGGGGAGGCGTTCTCTCCAAGGTATCTGGTTGGCGTCTAAATACTTTTGAGCTACAGGGGCCATGCGCTCATTTCTAAGCATGGCTTCTTCAATAGTCTTCGGAGGGGACGGAATATCTTCTGCTGTCTTTGTATTTTTTGATGCGCCCAGCTTAGCGCCTATCTTTATAAGAGTATCCGCATCTGCCCTTGACACTGCGAATTTAAATAGTTTCTCAATCGCTTTAGCAGCCATATAGCCCTCCAACATTTATAGGTATTCAAGGATACTATACTGTATTATTGCGGTGCAGTCAACAGTATTAAATTGGGTTGGTAATTCGGTATAAGTAATATAATTAGGAGGTATTCTATGAAACGTAACGCACAGATGTCGTCCGACGTGCTTATTTCTGGCGCGCTAGGAGTAGCCGCTATAGCAGTAGGGTTGGCCTCACTCGCCGCTACTGCTAAACGGATGCAGGAGCATGGAGAGAGGCATGAAGCCTTAATGGCTGACATGGACGCCGAACACCAACTTAGAATGCAGCGTATCCAAGCAGAATCGGCCAGGCAGCAAGCGGACTTGGACAAAGAAGTCGAAGCGTTCAACGCCAGGGTAGAGAAGGTCGTGGTCTCTACTCAACATACTATAGACAAACTCCGCGCGGAGGATGCAGAGATAGTCGGATAGGGAATGGGCTTCGGCCCATTTTTACCTCTAAATTATGCGGTCGTTAAAAGGTATAAGTATTATATATGTCTTACTTGCTATATCCGTGTATGGATTTTGGCATAAGATATATAGAGAGAGAGTGAAATAACTCTCAACTAATCCATCAGGAGGTTTCCCATGAAACGCAACAACCAGGATTCTTCAAACGTGTCTCTTACTGGCATCATAGTAGGCGCCGCCGGCTTAACCGCCTTGGCAACCGCATCCTACAGAGGAACTAACTACGCCATTGATACAACCAAATCCATGTTCGACCAGCTTTCAAAAGCTGCTACTCCGGCCGCCCCGGCCGCAACTCCTCCCGCAGTAATCAAATAACTGCAGCTAAAAACAGAGCGACCACAAGCTCTGTTTTTTACCTATAATTTTTACCTCCAATTTTTTACCTATTAATTATAGGTATAAGTATTATATCTCAAATAAGGAGGTTTTAATAAATGAAAAGAAACGCTCAATTTTCAGATGGATCGTTCTTTACAGGCATGATTGGAGGGCTGGTCTTAGGATCCGCCTTAGTTGGAGGCACATTGTATATTACTGGAGCCTCTTTGGCCCGGACGGCAGAAAGCATAGCCGCCACGGTACTTGAACCTTTCAAACCAAAAAAGGAAGGTGAGGACGGTGCAGCGGAAGGTGAGGACGGTGCAGCGGAAGGGGAAAACACAAATGAAAAGAAATAGCCAAATGTCCCCCGCAGCCAGCGGGTCAGTATTCACCGTATTCTCAATCGCAGCCGCCTCCCTCGGCCTGGCAGCCATCGCTACCACATCAAAAGCGGCAGAAGAAAAGGAAATAATCGACGCCGAGCTTAAAGCGGGAACTGCTATGTGCCAGGCGGCTGTACTGGAATTCGTGAGTAAACTCACCGAAAAAGACGCCGACGGCAAGTTCGTAGTGCTGCCATCGGCCACTGAAGTGGAGCTTCCTACGATGTGTGAGATACAGCAGGAAGTGGAAAGAGATATCCGGAGTTTCCAACGGGTGAAGCATCCCGTGTGCGTTGATATTGCGAGACAAATATTCGAAATCGAACGAATACTAATCGCGCTTATCCGTGCTAACTTCGGCATGTCCTCCTGGATCCCGGGCATCCCGATGCTGAGTCCCATGGACATGTGGGAACGTCTGGACATGTTCCTGTATGATCTGTTCCATGGCGGGGACATGATCCTCATTCAGCAGAACATACGGGACGCGAATAGATTAGCGGAGCTGTCCAAATGGGCAGACGAGCTTAAACTCCTGAAGCTGTCCATATGGGAAGAACTTATGGACATAAGGAAGAGTGGGGGAACTGCGGCAGGAAAAGCATGTGTCGCTACGGCATTATCTCGCGCTAAAGTGACCATACCATTTTTGGTGGAGTTGTCACAGCTGAGTAATCCGCCCCTACTCCAGTCAGGATCGGGTATTCCTATCCACCTACTCACCGAAGCCTCTTGTCGAGCTATGATAGCTCGAACGTCAGAGAAGCTGTACAAGTATTTCGTAGAAAAGGGAGATGAGGACTCTTTCATAAAAGCATATGAAGAGATGCAGTCCTCGATCTCCGGACTTACTGACGCAAATGCCGAAGAACTTGAAAAAGTGGTCAATGGCCTCTTGACCAAGTTCATGGTATAAGAATGATGTTAATACGCTCTCAACCGTCTCAGTGTCCTCCGTGGATGTGGTCCAACAATCCCCAACGGAGGTTGTTGAATGTTAAATATACTGATGACAGGATTGAAACGGGTATTTTGCTATGCAGAATCTAAACGTGTGTTCTCCAAACTAAAATTGAATTATGGAGACATATTGATGCTGCCTAGCAAGAAGGCCTCATGGAGAGCGTTAATGTAAAGACGGCGGGGTTATGCCCCGTCGTCTTTAATCATTTTTATGCTTTACATCACAGTAAGGAGGTATGTTAAACTAGCGGTCCCGGGGTTTAAAATCATACTAAGTTCTACGAGGTAACAATGAGATCTTGTTCACGCTCTTTCGCAAAACATGTCAGCTCAACACCCAACTCAGAAAACTACGATGACAACTACGGAAACGACGGAGATAATGATTTAATGGACGACTATGATGACATGGGGGATTCCCTGGATAGTCGGCACATATTCGGAGACTAAGGGGGCCAGTTTTGACCGGAAACTTTGAATGGCTGTACAAATCACGCACGCCATACTGGGAGATCGATTGTGTTAAATACCCAGGTAAGCGCTATGCCGCATTTCGACAAATAAAAAATCGGTTCGGAAACTTTGCGGGTCACTATACGCTGGATAGCGTATGCACTCGTGTCCCAGACATAACACCGTCCATATTGCGGACGTTTGAATCTGGAGTAGGGCTGTCGACCGCATTTACAGACGGCATACTTCCAAAATTAATCGCAGATCTGGGTATCACCCAGGCAATGTTTGAAGCAACAGAAAAAATTACTGTTAAGGCTCCTAAAGCCAGCGACAACACTACGGGGAGTGTCGCTACCGAGGCTAAAACCCCTAAAGAAGCTAAAGTTGAAAATACGAAGTCTGTATCGAAACCACCGGTTCAGACTTCTTCTACTGACAAGGGTCTCACCATCGTGAATCATACGTTGAGCTCTTTTGTCGTAATAATAAAAGACGGAGATATGCACATATACGACGACTGTGCAGAAGTATTGAAAAAAGTGCCGAACGCTTCCTGGGTAGCTCCTGCAGATGACATAGGCGGGGGCCACAAGATAATGCCCAGGTCTACGGTAATCAAGAGGTAGGAGATAAAGCATGGATGAAGCTATACATAAGCCCTGCAGGTAAAACTGCCGTCTCGGTTAGCGGATTCCTGGACAGGGCCAAGGAGGAGTTTGGATTTGATCTTGCAGTTCTACTTACAGACACCCAGTACACCAGTAAATTGTACGAGAAGTTCTGCAATGAGAACGTAATCATAGTTCCAATCTCAGACCCACTATGTGGATCTATGGACTATCTTCCTACGATTCGTAGGTTGGTAAAACAGTCCCTCCTATTCTGTCCGGATCCGGAGATTATAGTTATAAACAGCTCCGGCGGTACCGAGAAGATGACTAGCATCATCAAGGATGCTGGCGACATATTATCCCTAAGACACCCGGTTCGCCGGGTGTTTGGGATATATGACGTTGTCTCTAAAGACGTTATTTTTACGATAAAGCCAGAGATAGATAAGGAAACGGAATTGGATAAAATAATGGAAGAAATCGCTACAACGATGGAGGAAATAAATGCCACTACCAGTGTGGACTTCGACTAAAGACAAGTTCGACAAAGGAAGTGAAGACGCATATTTAAACACTCAGCAAACGTTTGCACGATTAGCGGAGTCAAGACTCGACTCTGTCTCTGCCGATGCCCTGGACCTTAAAGGGCTGTTTAAAGCATCTACTTCACTTAAAGTCGGACCAGAGTTCGTTACCAAGGTTATGCCAGAAGCGCTGAAGGTGTGCGAATCGGGGCTCGATCTTGAGCTCAGGCATGTATTGCTGGAATACACTGGAGAGCATCTTAAGGTATATGCTGGATCCTCCAGCAAGCTTATGGTGTTTAAGGTGAATGTTGATATGGACGAAGCTGAAGGGGATGAGCCCTTTAGAATAGCCCTATCTGTAGAGCACATGCGAGATATGCTGCACTTTCTTACCAAAGTGTTTGGCACTGGAGTTTGCAGACTGGGCGCTAAAGTAAATAACTATGGCACCCCAGAGGCGCTGTTGATCTCCTGCTACTCCCAGATATCTGAAGATAATCCTTCTTCAAAAGTAGCGCTGTTCAAGATGCCAAGGCATATTGGGGACTCCCCATTGCCGCTAATGATCTCTGGGGACGATCTTATTGCTAATGCTCCCGTGAGATACACGGCCACAGTAATGCCCGCTATACGCTGGATATTCTCTAATAAGGTAGGGTACATAGAATTCGTGCACACCAATGGGATACTGGAAGCGCAATTCAAAAACGCTGATGGAACCTCTGTGCGAGCATCCCTTGGAGCTATGATACAGACTAACGCAGATCTTCCCGATCCAACCAGTCCGCTGGCGGCATTGAACGATGCCGATATGCTCCCCGTGTTCACTATGGCCGGAAACCATCCGATACAGATTGACATATGGTTCGTAGAAACTGAAGATGGGGACATTGATGCCGACAAGATAAGACTGTCTTCTAAAAACTTCACTGCGTACATAGCCCAGTCTTACAAAGTAGGAATACCTGCGGCTAAAGCGTATATAGCTAAAGTTAAAGGTAAAATAGCGACCTCTACCGCGGTAGATGCAACTGAAGCTGCAATGAAACGTAATAAGATAGGTAAAGCAGATAGGGCCCAGGCGATGGCCGCATTCAAGTCTGGAGAGGTAGCGCCTCCGGCAGACGATGACGTTATACACGCCGCCATAACAGCTGTAGAGGTGGAGGCAGAATGGGTAAACACTGAGGAATCGGTGATAACAATGACTCAACCTTCTCCTGAAGAAGTAATAGAAATCGTGGCACCGGAGCCGGCAGCTACAGAGATTGCCGAGATAGTAAAAAATACAGAGGCAGTCCTCCCGAGAGTAGACGTGTTCAAAAAGGCGGACTCCTCAGAAGACGTGAATGACAAAATACTGAAGTGTCTTAATTCTATTGATGAAAGGCTGTCAATATTGGAATCTAAGATACTCACCCGCCATGCTCCAACTAAAGTAAACAGGGCCGGAATAGGCACTGCAGAGCATGAGCTTCTCACTTACTTGAGGCAATGCCCCGGAGAGTATGTGAGAACTGATATAATCAAGCAAATATGTGTAGGTGTGGGGACTTCAACCATGCACCTAACCCTTCATAAGTTCACTAAAAGTAACGTATTGATACGCGTAACTCGAGGCCGGTACTTTGTGCCAGCAGATATAGAGGAACGTGTTCCAAACTATTTGGCAGGTGTGCCAAATACAGACATAATTCTTCCGGAGGGAGTAGTATAATGGAAATACAGGATCTTCTCAAACGGCCCGAACTGTTGGACAAACTCGGAATCCAGCTCAGCACCCGAACACGCACTCCCGGGGGCAGGCTGAACTTCCTGAAAATGAGCCTATACGTGAAAGCATCGGATCTGCTAGATTTCGATGCCGACTACCGATCAGTGCTGGCTCACGCCTCAACCGACCCCATCGCAATGAAGTACTGCACCGATGCCATTAATGCAAAGGTGGGCGAACTTCTCAAGGAGCTGCCTAATGAATGACACGGTGTCAACAGACAAAAGTACCTGGTACAAAAAGCACAATATCCCCAAAAAGTCCGGCGGTATTCGTGTTATAGAAGAGCCTGCTGAGTGGCTGAAAGACGTACAACGCACTATCTACACTGACATCCTCCTCCCGAGATTCAAGCTCAATGAATTCGCATATGGTGGCGTCAAGAAGAGAAACATCGCGCAGGCAGCTAATCTGCATGTTAATAACAAGATAAAGCTGCGTATAGACATAAAGGACTTCTTCCCAAGTGTCACGGAAAGTATGATAACGTCGGCGCTGCTTAGAAATGCGAGCATCCTGCCAGATGTCGCTGAATACATCGGTAGGATGTGCACTAATGAAGCTGGAGTGCTGCCCCAGGGCGGAGTCACATCCACCTGTCTTGCAAACATAGTCTGTAGACGGATGCACCGCGCGCTGTCCCTCGTGGCCTCAAGAATGGGACTGGCGTTTACTGCATATGTAGACGATCTCATATTTTCTGGGGATGACCCTGCGGCGATAATTAATATCGCTACCCGGATAATCAATAGCTATGGCTTTCAGGTGAAAGAAAGCAAGACGGTGGTTATGCGGTCAAAACAGGAGGTTCTAGGGCTTTGCGCAACTCCTGATCTTGATCACTCCAGACTGCCTAAGTACAAAAGGTATCGATTGAAAGCGGGTCTCCATAATATGGAGAAGTCTCTATTGGCCGGAGAGTCTGTCAGCAGGAAGTCCTTCAACAAACTTATGGGTTGGGTGGCGTTTGCACACATGGCTGGAGATCAAAAAAGTAGCATGTTTGCTGCACAGGCCCAACGTATAAGGGAGTTGTATAACTCCAGAACGGAGACTCAGAATGACCAAAGGGGAGATAGTGCTGGTTGAAGTAGATAGAGGTCGCATGTATTTGCGGCTGGCGGGTGAGATAGAGTACGGAGAGCTGGGAGTTAGGATACCGTTCGATAAAAGGATGGACGTGCAAATAGTTCCGTCTAAAGATCCTAGAACGGGAGCTCCTATGATGGACACCATGATGCTGAATGTAGGTGACACCTTGGAAATATCCAAGACAGAACCCTCCATGCTGATTGTGCCCAGAAACGTCATACTCACTATCGCGCCAGTGAATAAATCCTCATCCACTTATCGAGATTTGATATCTTCGTTCAGTGGAATATCACTTCAATAATTTAAAGATGGAGCTGGGCATCAGCCTGGTTCCATCTTAATTTTTTACCTGGTAATTGGTATAAGTTAAGTATCTTGAAGATAGCACATGCTATCCGTATACTTTTTAAGTATACAAGATGTATTAAGTATGCAGGAGACACAGTCTCCATAAGAGGGACGCCAAAGTATGCAGTATTGCGAGTGGCACCAAAAATCTATCCCAAAGGATCCGTATGAGGACAATACATCACACCAAGTTAAAGGTGACTATTTATAATATTTTATGAATGTAACTGGGCTAGGGCCCGAAAGGGGTCACGACTTTTTTACTTGTTAAATAGGTCCAAGTAGCCACTTGCAGCACCGAGAATATCGGATATGGCTTTTCTACGTATATCCATAGCATCTGCTCCTGGATTAGCCTCAGCTATTTCGGCTTCCCTAACTTCTAGTCTTTTCCTGAAGCTGTCGTGCATATCAGCCTCTGGAACTGCGTTTCCGCTATAGTTATCGGCAGCTCTGCCTATCCTGGGAGCAGCAAACTTAAGAGCCTGTATCCCAAGAATTTCCCCCAATATATTACCTACAGTGGACTTTCCACCCCACATGCTAGAAGATGCATACATTAGGGCGGTGGCCAGGTCTGTGCCTCTAGTGGTCATGTCTTCGAACGGTCCAGCAGTGTCGAGGTCCATTCTGTCTGGGGCTAAGGCATGCATAGCCATAGCACCGGGGAGGACTGTCTGTAGGGTTGTCTTTCCCAAGCTTCGACCGAATTCCATCGGCTCTTTAATGGGATTTGTTGAAAATAATTTTTTAACTGGCGATATCATATTCTCGGAGCCATCACGAAGAAGCTCCGGGTATTTACTTGGAGACAGCACGTTTACTAGAGTCTTTTTGGCCGATCCGAGAATAGACATGTCACACGCCGCTTTCTAATACTTCTTTTAAAGTCTGAGCATCTCTGCTGGAGTTACCAGTTTCTAGCCAATGAAGCGCCACCAGATACTGACCCATCTCGGTCAACTTGGTTTCCTTATGCACTATAACTATTGAATCATCATTGTATGATCTAGTCATAAGCTCTTCGTACTCAGCCATATCCCCTATATTTGGAAGGTTGGCTCCAGCTTCGCTGGAAAATAGTTTGAATTTATAGCTGGTCATCTTGGCATCCTATCTTGTTCACTATTACATCAGTTACAAACAGATCAGATATGATCTGATCTATTTGCACCGTGTCTATAGTCAATGGCGTTCTGACTGGGGATACGGTCACCTCTTCCACTTTGCAGGTCATATAGTTGTCCTCATTTATTAGTAATAGGTTTTAATCCAGCGGGCGTCGGAGGCTTTGGAGGCTTTGGAGAAGGTATAGCTTCTTCTATGGAAGTCATCTCCGCCATACGCTGTTTTACAAGCATAGCTAAAGTTGGCTGCTCAGCACTCATTTGAGTTAATACCTGATTCTGCGTAGCCGCGTCCGTAGACAGAAGATCATTGGCAAATCTAGTAACCATAGCTTTAACCCCTGGAGGCATAGCTCCAGTCGAAAGTCCTGCTTTTGCAGACTCCTCTTGCCTAAGCTGCTCTGCTCCAGCAACTTTTCTTACTACCGGGATTACTTTAGTCTTCTTTAGGCTGGCAGTCTTAGGTTGTAACGAAGTGCCCATTCCTGCCGATTGGCCCGGAGCTAAAGAAGTTCCTTGCATGGACATGGCAGCATACTCCTCAGCGGGAATCATCTGCCCAGTGGCTAAATCAATTCTATTGCCCGTCATTGAATCAACTGCGGTTCCAGATTGCACGTCAATCAAGAATCCAGATTCTGGATCTACCGGTAGTCCATACTGCGGGTCTATCGGCAAGCCAGTAACCTCGTCTATCATCTGCGTTGAATCATACGGCAATTGCTGCTGCGCTGGATCTGCATACATTGCAGTTGGCGGAGGGGCTGCCCCCTGAGTCGGCGGCTGAGCTGCGTTTGGATATCCCTGGACGGGTGGCTGCTCACCTTGGACAGGCGGCTGTCCTCCCATCGCGGGATCTCCACCCATAGGCGGCATCACCGGAGCTAGTCCCATATCAGCTAGTTGTTGCTGAGCTTCGGCCTGACTCTTAGCTTGAGCGACCATCATATCGCCTTCAGCTAAGATTTGCTTCTTCTGACCCTGAATCTGATAATCAAGAGACACGAGACTTGCCTCGCCTTGAGCTCTGGCTTGGAGTACGCCATCACGAATAAACCCTGATAGTTTGGCTGCAAATTCTTCCTGCTTAAGCTTCTTTTCTTCCGAAAAGTCGTATCCGAATTCAGATAGAAGCCTGGTTTCACTTATTCTTCCCGTGGCCTCCAAGTTCATAGCTATTTGCTGGCGCTGTACGTCGTCGGCCATCTTAAGCTCAGACATATAAATATCAATTGGTTTGTACTTTAAATACTTGGATAAAATGTTAACCAAGAACTTGATGAATCTCTGCATTCCATCTCTAGTTCCTTGGAATGAGTTTTCTAGCATTCTAAGAGTTATGGAAGACCCCGTCCATGTAAGCCCGCCGAACACGAATTCCTGGGGCACAGACATAGACGCAATTACTTGCTGTATCTCTTGTTGTATTTCAGGGGCAAGTAGTAGCGCTCTTCCTTCTCCTCCAATTGCCTGGAAGCCTATTGGAAAATTGACTATAGGGATATAGTTTGGATCTTTTCTCCACTTAGCAAGCTCATTTTCTACCTGGGTTTTCCATTTTCCAAGGCCAATAGAGGCGGCCGGAGGCAAGCTGGATCCCCCATTTCCGGATGCGGGATATAGGAACCACAGCGGAATTATATGTTGATGGGCGATAGCTTCCTGCGCTCTCTTTAAGATCTGCAAATAATACAGACTCTTAAGTGCGTGCATTATAAGAGGAAACCCCCAAGAAGAGTTCTGTCCAGATATTGATGGCCTGCGCATATGGAAGAACGTATCCTGGTTCATTATGATGCGCTTGTCGTCTTTTATCGCGTCCAGTATAACTTTTGGAGCAGCTTCTATAAGGTCTAAGTCTTCGCCCTTTTTAATGGCGTCTTTATACGATGACGGGGGGTCCCACACATAAACTTTATTTCCTGATATGGGGTCAGCGATAATATCTATCGCCATGGGGTCGTATCTAATCAATCGTATTTTACGCGGATTACGTATATACTTATCTTTTACGCTGAAAGTGACTAGCTTCTTACAACTTGGACAGGTCCCTACAAATTCTAACTTGGCGCCCTTTACCTTTAGACCTTTGACTCCAGACATGGGATTACTGGATGAGCACAGAGGGCAGTGCATATAACGCTTAAATGGGAAATACACTCCGATAAAAGTATTACCGTATACGCCTTGATCTATACCTATTTGAAACAGTTCGAATGGCAGGTTAAGAATATCCACAAACAGGTGTTTCCACTTGTTTTGAATAGCTTTGTCTTCTGCTGTCGCGAACACCAGTTCAGTTATTGGATAGCTGGCCAACTTGTTTACAACTGCGGGTACGATACAGTGAGTATTGTAGAAATATATGCAGTATTGAAACAACTCTTTTATTGACGCAGGGAAGTATGTTTGAGACAGGTCGAAATAGGGCGAAGGATATGATATCGCTCTGCCCTTATTCATACCTATTTGGATGCCTACATCATCGGGGGATATTCTATTTACAGGCATGTTGTCACCTTATAATTCAAAAGCTATAGAAGGGTCTAATACTTCGTGTTTACTTCCACCAGAATCCCCGTCGTTTATTTGCCTATTCTGTACGTATTCGTGGGCATCCTCTGCGTTCATATTAGCTACCTGGGGTGTAGATACCAATTCGTTACTCGGACCATCGCTATCGTCTTCTCCGCCGCTAACAGATACCCCAGTTTCTATGGGGACGTTTTTAAAACTGGCTTCTTTAAAAACTTCAATGAGCTCTGCCATTTTATCCAGCATGACTTCTTTCACGCCATCCCCAAAGGTAGCTACTTCCTCTCCGGCGACGTCTTCAAATATCATGTCTTCATCTGGCTGCTCGGCAGGAGATAAATCCTCCGCAACTTCTGCGGTTTCACCCTTGTTGAAAGACTTGCGCCCATTCTTTATATCGTCGAAGTCAGTGAGCGCTATTACTTCGGCTTCAGCTAAATTTTTACCTATAACTATAGATCGATATATTCTGGCGCACATCATATCAGCAATGCTGTTCTGATCAAATACTATTTTATCCAGATCTTTATTGACTATATCGTTGAACCTGGCTTTTGTGGCGGTTCGAATTTCGGATATCTCAGCTTCGGATATTCCAATGTCTTCTTTTATACGCGCCAGAGCATCGGTAAGAGCTCCGTCTATAAAAGCGTTTGGATGCCACAACAATTCATCGTTCAATGCTTCGCACCCTATATAATGCATAACTTCATCTGATATGTCCAGCGTACCCAGTTTTTTCATCAAGGTCAGCGCGTGGTAAACGCATTCTATAGGAACATTTTGCTTCTCATAAAATAGCACCGGTATGGCACACAGTGTCAGGCACGCCTTTTCAAACAAGTGCCATTCTTTGTCTATGAAAGATTTACCGTTTCTTATTGCTGATATGCACTGTATTTGACCAAGTACATGCACGTTAGGCAGGGATAGCCCGTACTGTTCAAATGTCTGTAGAACAGTTTCATACTCAAATTCCCACCACGGATCATCCTTGAACAGCTCATCCATGGCTGAATTAAGCGCCAGAGAGGATACATATCCATTGCTCTGAAGCATAAAATTGATGTACTTAAACAGGTCTGGAGATATCCAGTCCGGATTCTGATGTATGGTCATTTAACGCTCCCGTTACAGTATTTTTCGTTTTTGTCCCAACGCTTCTACTATAACAGATTTGTATGGAATAGGTAAAGAATTAAATACAGCTATTGGATCTGACTTTAATTCGTTAAGAGTAAAATCGTCTATGACTCCGGCCAGATCCCCAACATCCAATGCCATAATATCATTAGCGGTGATTTTTATTCCAGCGAACATAGTAGAGGCGCTGGCTAGATCTTTCTGCAGTCCGCCTATAAACGCTGTTTTCATATAGGTACTAGAATAAGGATCTGATAGATTCTTGCCGTAGTTGCGAGTTAGGCCTGATAGTTTGTCCAGCTTGTGCAGTGTTGATGCAAATCCGTCTATGTCATCTATTTTACCAGCCACTTTTTCCAGCTTTTTGTATCCAACTAAAGCAGCTACAGTGTCGGAGTCACCCGCTAGATGAGCTTCGTATGCACCCGTCTTTTCGTTAGGGATAAGCCTTACGTCTTTCAGGGTGTTTATTCTGGCTTTTATAGCAAGATCAACAGTAGGAGACCAGTTGGAAGAGGCATATCTAGATACTACTTCTCCAGATAATTTTACATTAAGTTCTGCAGCCTTATCTCTAAGCTTTTTTGCAAACTGATGACGATGCTCAAGTTCAAACTGTCCGTGATTCTCATTGAAGAATTCCGCTTGTTTTAACAGTGCTTCTTTGTTATTCACTGGAAATAGTCTATGGGTGGTGCCGTACCTAGTGGTAACAAACACGTAATCATCATCAGACAGTTTAGCCCTGGCTTCTTTAACATCTGAAACCGCCATAGTCTGACTCCTATCTGACATGTCGCTTCTGTCCTTAGGCTCACGGTATACGTTAGTCATATCCCTTGATTCCGGTGCCTTTTCAGCAATCTCTGTCAAATAATGATTTAAAAGCCACTTTACTTCGGCGGCATATTTAAACTTTGGAGCGCCTATTACGTCTCTAAGGTTATCTGCTGCAATGGCGGCTGCAAGAATGGGTAGATTTTTAGCGGTATCAATAAGATATAGCGCGCTGACTATGGAGTTGTCCAGATCTGCCCTGGGGAATCTTCTAGATATATTGCCGTCTTTATCGGTGTATACAAGAGCGAAGTCATTATCTGGGAGTAGCTCCATGTCAGACGCAGATAAGATATTTAGGTCCTTAAGCTCTTCTTTTAAGTCAAGCTTTTCGTAGCCTTTATATGTTTTAGATAAAAGCTTCGACAGCTTGGAATAACCTGGATCAGTGGCTGAGTCTAAAGACATTTCTGCAAATTTATACATAATTATCTACCTACTTCTTTATTAAATATCTGCTGCCTGATTTGACTCCTGTTTGGACCGAATCCCTGCACTACCTGACTTCCCTGAGCCGCTCCCGAGTAAACCGGGGCCTGGGCTACGGCATTCCCATAGGATACTGGGGTAGGACTTATTACCTTTGTCAAATCCTGATTTCCGAGCTGTCTAAATCTAGATGCGAACACTCTGGCTTGCTGCGGGCTTGCCTGTCCAAATATTTGACGAAAGCGAGCTATACTCTCAGGCGTTGTTATTGACGCCGGAAGGGCTGCCAACTTTTCGTTAGCTAGCTTAACGATATCCCCCGCTATTTTTGAGCCAAAGCTGTTGTCTTCCAGAGCGGCCAGCTTATCCATATAAGTCATAGCGTCCATGTATTATCTCCCTCTAAATAATAATTGAATAGTAGCTGAGGAGTCAACTCCGACACTTCAGCGTCAAACAGCTCTCCCGCATCTTCAAGGGACTTGCCTATAACTTCGTAGCATAGCCACTTAGTTGGGGAATCGTATTGACTGACCACAGAGCGTAGAAAATGAAACGCTCTGCCCATGAAATGGCCAAATAATAATTTATAGTCGTACTGATCTCCTATGCGGCTGTACAGCTCATTTACAAATACTTTTCTATCTATGTGAGAAGGGAGCCTGAGCGCTACACATTTGGTATCAGCGTTTAGATACCTCTTTAGACCAGTTATAACAACGCCACTCCAGCTGGATTCTAGAATCAATCCATCCCCTATATACACCATTACGTGGGAGTATTCAATTCCTCCCCACCAGCGTATAAACCTGGAAATGTATGAGTTGTCAGAGGTGAAAATTAAATCTCCCTCCTCTAAGTCAGCTATGGATCTAATTTTTACGTGTGGTACTCTAGACATATCTGCACCCATTTCTCTGTTCCCGTATTATTTCTGTAGAAGAACGCCATCTTCTGTCCGCCCTGAACTATAGCGCCACGTTCGGTGTCTCGGCTTATCCATACAACCATTGGGGCGGTAGTAAGTCTGTATTCTTCTACGGTGAGGTATCTGACCTTTATTGGGGTTCCAGCAGGATACACGGTATCCCATTCTGTATCCATATTAAAATTGTCTCCAGAGTGGCATGTAGTCCTTCCAACCACTTCGTCACCTATTAAAATATCAAATCCTTTAAATATGTATGCCCCCGCGCCTGCGTTGACGATCCCCATTGTCTGTCCCACGACAGTATCTTGCGCCAGGTAACCTATGGTTGTTGGGCACAGTGTTTCAAACCACATCTGATCGCCTACCATGGCGGAGTGCACATCAACAGTACCACCGAGCAGCATAACTGTACAGGGCATAGAAATTTCATACCTAAATACGGTACCAGGGTCGCAGACTGGAATCATGAATGCTTTGGGATGCATTCTATATGACAGCTCCAGCCCCTCACTCTCATATTTTTCATTTTCTACTACAGACACCAAAGCTGGCTTTTCTGGGCTGTCAGATATAGTCGGAATGTGCTCCGCTACTACAGCATTAAGTTCTAACAACTGGTCACTGGAGAGTGGCGCCTTCATCACTATCTCAAGGGCATCGTCTCCCCTCAAAGTAGCCCCAGCGCACCCTACAGTAATGGTGGATCTATTCTGTATCTCTGTCTCCAATTGAGATGGGTTTGCCCCTACTTTAATATAATTATATATTGCTTGCATGATAATAGTCCTTAATCCATCACTTCAAATTCAAAACACGCGAATATAAACGTCACTCTGCCGGATGATTGACTCTGTCTGACCTGCAATGAGATAGTATGCGTACCAGAAGTTTCTATTGTTATATACCTGAATCCGCTTATATCATGAATGTCGGATTGCGACTGCGATGCTTTGGACACGTACGCCAGCTCCGTCCCATCTAATAGGATTTTGGCCTGGCCAGAAGTTGATGTGTTACTGCATTTGAATCCAAAATTCCACCCCACCCTATACACTCCGGGCCCAAGCACCCTAGTTTTATAGCTGTGATATGTGGTGTATGAAGTACCGGACACTACATCTTCCTGCTTTAAATACCCGCCACGCTCCGCTCCGGGGGCGTACACTTCAGCTGAGTTTATTCTGGACTGTATTTCTTCTCGTATTTGTTGACTTAATTCAGACGCGGTTCTGACATGAGCATTTCTATTTAGTATCGTAGCGTCTAATGGGGTTACGCCCACATCTGATAGTATGTTACCTAACTGCCCAAGTTCCATATCTTCTTTAATGGAGAATATATTTACTGCCATATTGTCTGAACTCCTACACTACCCTAGTTAATTCTATATAAGAGCTTCTTATCTCCGCCCATCGACTTGATGAGCTGCTTGCAGCTCTTATCATGGCCACAAACGTATGAGGCTCGGAGGTGGTGAATGTGACCTCCCCAACGGCTATAGCACCTATAACCTCCGTAGAATTGTATGCTGCTGACATAATTACCTGTATTAGCTGCGTTCCGTCCAGGCGAAGGGTAAAGTAGCCAGGATATTGATAGGTGGCCGTTCTATATCTAAATATCCACTTTACAAGGTACGTCCCCGGCTCTATGTCGTTCGGAGTGGTCCAGGTTCTATACGTAACATTTGATGTGGATGACGTCTGTAAAGTGCTGGTGTATATGTCGTATCTATTAGCCGACAGCGCACCTGGGGTTATGAAATCATCTAATCTCTGCTTGTCCGAGGCTGACATGAACCCGTTAGCAGACGGGGTTGCTACAGCATGCAGGGATCCTCCGGCCTGATTTCCATGGGATAAAATGGGATCCTCCGACGTAACAAATCTGTTAGCGTCGGAGGGCTTCCCTTGAGTTCCTTTTAAAGCATCTTTCTGATCTCGAGTGAGCTCTATGAGAGGATATGAAGTTGCCATTAGTTTATTCTCCTATAATGCCCACTCTAATATCATTAAGCTGCTGCTAGATTAATTCCGCGTATTTCCACGTCGAAGATGGTAGTGCTGGAATCAGTCACGTTTGTGATCTTGACATATATCTTGGCAGCCGGAGTGGCATCACGATTAATATACACCATATCCATGAGCAAACGCAAGTCACCTTTTGTTGCCACAGCTTCTTCGAATTTCATCAGGCCCATAGTGGCAGCGGCGTCTTCGAACAGTTCCACGGTGAAATTGGACGAGGTGTTAGTTCTTGGAACTACCCGGATCTCCTTAATGTTAACAAATGGGGATCCTACGCCGTTCACCGCTTCTAGTACTACCAGCTCGTTAGCTCCTTGAGCGATTCCGCCTGAGGCTTTAACTGCACGAGTATAGGTGCTGTTGCTGGCGGCAGACGACATGGCGTCGAGCTTTTCGCTGATAGCTTCTAGAGAGTCAGTGGCGGGATCATAAGTAGATCCTGCGTCTTTATTCTTGATGTTTTCAAGGTTGGTGTTAACACCGTTGATATCTCCACTGAGTTTGGATACATCGCTGCTGACCATATCCACAACGGCTTTAACTTCTGCAATATCGCCAGAAACAGTTCCAGCTACAGAAGCCGGAGTTCCGATAGTTGACACTATTGCGTCTACTCCAGCTTTAGCGTCCCCTAGCATGACCCTGTCGCTAGTGGTGAACGAAGTGCTAACTTCTTCTACGACACGAGTTACGCGGTCAATACTTCTAGCGACTCCGCCTTCTACAACTGTGAAGGTGAATAGCAGTCCTTCGTTAGCCAGATGTGCATCAGTTACTTTGTAACGAATGTGGTAGCGACCATCGCTGTCCTTAATCATCGTGGTAGTGGCCACGCCAGCGTCATTAGTCAGGTTACCTGATCTATCAGCACCTGCAAAGCTTACTACGCTTACAGTAGGTGCAGAATCAGGATCAGCCATATTTCCAGCAGTGTCGAAATTGTTAAGAACAACGGTGTACAGGTATTCCTGGCCAGTTGGCGGAAGTTCCAGTTCTCCCAGAAGTGCAATGGCAGTTCTGGTGTTGTTCTGCATATCGCCTACAGCACTGAGGATGGCTGCAAGGTCAGCGGATACGTTTCCACTGGCAGGAATGCCGATGAGTCCAGTTATGCCGGTAACTTCAGCATAGATGTCGTCTGCCTTGGTGCTGAGTGCACTAATGTCGCCAGCCAGAGTAGTTGAGGGTACTCCAATTGCGTTAAGAGCCTCACCAATGTCAGCGCTATTACTGAATACCTTTCTACTAATGGCGCTAAGTCCGATTGAAGCGTCTTCCAGAAGCGCCATGACATCAGAATTGTCAGTATCCAGTGCGGATATCATTCCATTCAGAACGCGGATATCGTCTGATAGCGTAGCGTCTGGCGTTCCGATCAGCGATGGGATATTGGAGGTGTTAGTTACGATAGTGTTAGTATCCGCTTTTATCGCGTCTACTTTAGAGTGAATTGTGTTTGAGCCTGCGATGTCACCATGAACACCCAGATTTTTCAACAGCCATCTTTCGGATGGGGTTAATGGAAATACAGAAGACATAGTTATTTCTCCTTAATAATTACTGGGCTTCAGTGCCCATGATAGCGACATAAAATATATTACTGGTTCCAGCATCCGGAGTCAATCTTATTCCTACAAGATCCGCACTGTCCAGATTTACAAAAGAAAAAATCCTGGATACATCTAACCTATTTGGGTCATAGCTGTAGTTAGAAAATTCTCTCATAACGACGTTTCTTTCAGTTACGACGCCGGATTTGTTCAAGATATCTATCTTCCAATTAGCAGCTGACCCTGATTCTTTTATTACAGTCACTCTGTCGATAATAGACCGCCTCTTCCATGGCAGATACACTGTTATTCCAGCGGGGGTAACATTGCTTAATGTGGTCTCAGCGCTTAGAATAGTGGGCTTATTACTGCTTGATGTGGCCGTCTGTAATAAGTCGAGCTTAGCTCCAATGGAAGATGCGTTGCTGTTTATAGCGGAGGTGATAGCTGCAGAGGCCCCGTTAACCACTCCGGTTAGATTAGATATTTCATCAATTATATCCAATCTGGTGGCTTCTGCTACAGCGATCTGGGCATCCTGCTTAGCCTCAGTGGCCATTCCGGACAGCGCCACAGATATGTTGCCAACAGAGAAGTTGGCAGAGGTCATCAATTCTCCATTTGTGTTGACCTTTAGTTTGCAGGGATTACCGTTTATGTCTACAGCTATGGTGCTAGTGTCTCTACTGTCAGATACACCTATCTTGGCGTCCACTTTAAATGGAGCACTCTTTGCACTTTCTAATCCGTCAACTATTGAGGTGACTGCAAACCAGAAAGAATTTTGCTTAAGCGGGACTGACAGCGTGCGTATATTAGCTGTAATTGGCGGCTCTGTAAAAACGGTGCCATTATCAGACAGGTACACTTTATAGTAAGTACCTGCTTTATACTCTGCCACATTGTTTAAATCCCAGGTTAATATGGCACTTTTCGTCGTAAGATCTTTGACTCCAAGGTCAAATGGAACAAATATATTTGGCATTATAAACCTCTTAAATAGCTGTATCTATTATAGATACTAGATTGTACTATATATTGTCAAATAAAAAAATGGAGGACCCTATAGGATCCCCCATTAGTTAAAATTACATTCAGACTAGTTTTACGTAGTCAACAGTTACGCTGTCGGTAGATTCTGGTATGGCCCCAGATACGAAAGTAAATTCTCCAGCGCTGCCATTCTCATTGTATTGGACGCCCCTGGTTTGACGAGAGCCGTTGACAAATACTCTTAGGCTATTGGCGACATAGTTTTCTCCTACTATGAAGGCAGCAAGGACGCCATCAGCCTGCGCGCTTAGATCAACGCCCTCTTTGATGTTAGCTATCAGATCTTCCAGTCCAGCGATATCAGCCTGGGCGGCTACCATCTCGCCCTGCAGGGTGGAAATGCTTCTTTCAGCAGTAACAACTCTTGCATCCAGAGCGGCTAGATCGTCCGACAAAGTGACGATGTCATCTTCGTTTACATCTAATCTTCCGCCGATGTCATCCAGAGCACCCTGAAGTCCGTTTACAGAGGCTATTTCATGGAAATGCTCTGCAGGCAGTCCATCTACAAATGCAACTCCGTGAGTTAAGCTCTGGAATGGCACGTTTTCAAGCAGCAAGCTCATAGGAACTAGAATGTCGGCATTGCACGCGACAGGAACTACTGCAGTTTGCTCTACACCAGAGGCGTCCATATAAAACAGTTCTATGTCAAATCTGCTTCCTTCTGGATTAGCTTCAGTGTACACCAGTCTACCGTAGATGTCCGGTCCGCCTTCCTGCATCTCTACAGGGAGATTGCTCCCACTTAGTTTCATTGGAATCTTGTTGAAGGGCTCTGCTGTAATAAGACCCTCGTTAGACGCGTCTCCGTTAGCAGCTAGAGTTCCGCTTGGATAGATACCGATAAGGGAAGCGTCTACTGCGGTCAGGATAGAGGCCGATTGTGCAATAGCTATGTTAGATATCTGTCCAAATACGGCAACCATCTTGCCGCTGAGTCCAGATAGGCCGCTAGACAGATCCGCAATGCTCTGGGCGAGGGCAGAGGTCTTTACATCCAAATTTAAATTGGCTTCTGAAATTGGATCTGAAGGGTCGATGTGACTGTTTCCGATAGCCTGAAGTCCGATCTGATTCTTGTTAAGTCTTAGAAAACTCATAGTATCCTCCTGAGTTTACTTTTTGGGTGACCCCAGAGAAAAGTAGTTTTTTATTCTGTCAAACCATTTGACAGAACCGCCCGGCGCCACTTTTTCAGAAGAAATGCTTCGCCGTTCCATTTCTTCCTCCTCCCGCCGTATAGCGTGACCCGCCTTTTGCAGTCTTAATATCATTATGTCTTTTTCTATCTCAGAAATCAAGGAAAGTAGCTTTAATTCGTTGTACTCTAACTCTCCGAATGTAGTTGGGGAGCCTATTACAACTGTTTTATAATTTTTTTCGACAGATCTCTTAGACATAATGCACCTTAATAATCCAATATTATTTTTCCGGGTATAGCCGGGCTATTTGCAATGTTTACTATTAAGAAGTTTCCCGCTGTTCCCCTATCCGGATCACTACTATTTCCAGGTACTGTTCCATTTCCGGATATTAATGAGGGGGATGTTACTGATGGCGCTGCATAACTAGATCCTCCTCCACCGCCGCCGCTAAATATGTATGAGGTGTCCCCTGCTCCAGCTCCTCCGCCATAATATCCTCCGCCTCCTCCGCCGCCGGATAATCCGGCTGTCCCACTACTCCCTACAGCGTTTCCTCCCTGCCCTAAAGATCCAGCACCTCCTGGATACGCACTAGATCCTCCGGCTCCACCCGCAGTTTGACTTCCACCTTTACCTACATATGACACATATCCAGCTCTAGCTGGGACTGTAATACCATCCTGTCCAGTTGATCCTCCACCAGCTCCGCCTAGTCCACATAAA
>Ga0302240_1000639_pt1 | contig 33848 bp, 34 predicted proteins | sample AAG_UR_His_MG_FD_193538 | JGI IMG/M metagenome (GOLD analysis project Ga0302240, IMG submission 193538) | Enriched activated sludge microbial communities from anaerobic digester in WTTP, New Holstein, Wisconsin, United States - AAG_UR_His | ecosystem: Engineered > Bioreactor > Anaerobic >... | reverse complement strand
TCAAGTTATTGCCGACCCGGGAGCGGGTGGCATCAGCACTTCGTAAAGCCATACTGACCCGGGAGCTGAAAGAAGGGGAGAACATCACCCTGGATGGGATCGCGACGCAGCTGGGCGTGTCCAATACGCCAGTGCGGGAGGCCTTTCAGATTCTGGCCAGTGAGGGCTTAATAAAGCTGACTCCTAATAAAGGGGCCGTGGTCACGGGTTTGACGGAGAAAATGATCCGGGACCATTATATAACCCGGGCTATTTTAGAGCGGGAAGCTATTGGTATGGTCTGTCAGAGTCGCGCGGACATCACGGACATTGTGGAAGCCTTTGAAGAAGGACAGCTGGCTCTGAAAGAGAACAGAGCCTATGAGTATTCCAACTTCAATCAGGCGTTCCATATGGCCATTTGGGTGGCGGCGGACAATGACCGTATTCTGTCAATATTGTCTTCCATGTGGAATGGACTTTCTATGGGTCACAAGGTGACAGAGGACGCCTACGCTCAAATTTCAAACAGTGAGCACAGCAAACTGGTGGAGGCAATTAAAGCCTATGACACGGAACAGGCAAAGCAGCTGATGTATGCACATATTATAAGAAGTATGGAAAATATACTGACACATTTCGTGGCAGATCATGAGCTGTTGTCAGAGATTGATTGAGGTTTAGAGGCGGTGTCTTACGGGACGCTGCCTTTTTGTTTTATGGAGTTCTTATAAAAAAGGTCGACGCTGGATGAGTTGGGGTTACAGAATGATTTTTTTGATTATTGACAACATAAAAGATCCCGTATATTATTAAGGCACAAATGGATACATTATCAAATGTTAAATATCAAATATCAAACACCGAATGATGACTTGTTATTTGGTTCGATTATTGGTAGTTTAACTTTGAGGGTGTCTTCAAATTGAAGGGAGGATACATATTTTGAGTCCAGCAATTATTACTTTACTTTTACTCCTTTTCGCCGTCGTTATGTTCGTTTGGGAAAAAATTCCGCTTGCTGTCACTTCCATGATCGTCTGTCTTGCTTTGATTTTGTTTAAGGTACTGGAACCATCGGCAGCCTTTGCGGGCTTTGTCAACAATAACGTCATTCTATTTGTCGCTATGTTCGTGGTTGGCGGCGCGCTGTTTGAGACTGGGATGGCCAACAAGATTGGCGGCGTTGTAACGAAATTTGCCAAGACTGAACGACAGTTGATCGTGGCAGTCATGGTGATCACAGGCCTCATGTCGGGTGTGCTTTCGAATACGGGTACGGCGGCGGTATTGATCCCTGTCGTCATTGGTATAGCAGCCAAGTCGGGCTTCGCAAGATCAAGACTGCTCATGCCGCTGGTTTTCGCAGCAGCAATGGGCGGAAACCTCTCACTGATTGGCGCGCCGGGCAACTTGATCGCGCAGTCAGCCCTTCAAGAGATGAACATGCAGTTTGAATTCTTTGAATACGCTAAGATTGGTCTTCCTATCCTGGTGGTGGGGATTATATACTTCGCGTTTATAGGCTACAAGTTTCTGCCAAAGACGCAAGGGGATCCGGACAGTGTGTTCAATGAGGTCATTGATTACAGTCATGTGCCTGCCTGGAAACAGACTCTTTCGCTGCTGATTCTGGTTGTGACTATTATCGGGATGATCTTTGAAGAGCAGATCGGGATCAAGTTACACGTTACAGGCAGTATTGGCGCGCTGCTTCTCGTTCTCACCGGTGTTATGACTGAGAAGGAAGCATATAAGTCAATTGACTTAAATGTCATTTTCCTCTTTGGCGGGACATTGGCGCTGGCTTCGGCTCTTGATAAAACAGGCGCTGGTGCTTTGATCGCTGAGACGGTCATGGGTGCCCTCGGACAGAACGCGTCACCGTTTGTGTTGTTATTTGCTATCTTCATGATCGCAGCAGTATTGACAAACTTCATGTCCAACACGGCGACCACAGCACTGCTGGTGCCAATCAGTGTCTCCATTGCTTCGGGCATGGGCGCTGATCCGCGGGCGGTCCTGATGGCGACGGTCATAGGCGGTTCACTGGCTTACGCGACGCCTATTGGCATGCCGGCCAACACTATGGTTTTGGCGGCTGGAGGTTACCGCTTCATGGACTATGTCAAAGCAGGTTTGCCGCTGATAGTGGTGGCTACTATTGTGAGCATGATTTTGCTGCCGATCTTCTTCCCGTTTTTCCCTGCTTAGCAGCGCTGGATCTGACTAATATTCAAGGAGGTTAACTGATGAATAAAGAGCAATCTGTTCAAGTGGTTAAAGATGCCATGTCAAAATTTATTGGTTTCGTGGGCATCAGACTGCCTGACGATGTTGAGAAAAAACTCGCTGAAATGAAGGCACTAGAGAATAGCCCGCTGGCGAAGACTATTTATGATTCCATGTTCACCAATCAGAAGCTGGCGAAGGAGCTCTACAGACCGAGCTGCCAAGACACGGGCGTGCTGCAGTTCTTCATTAAATGTGGAACTGGATTCCCTTTAATGGGCGAGCTGGAGACCATTCTTACTGAGGCGGTATACACAGCGACTGTAAAGACGCCGCTCAGACACAATAGTGTGGAGACTTTTGACGAGTACAATACTGGTAAGAACATTGGCAAAGGTGTACCATCTTTCTTCTGGGAGATCGTACCGGAATCTGACAGCGTCGAGATTGACGTTTACATGGCTGGCGGCGGCTGTACGCTTCCTGGTAAAGCTATGGTGCTTATGCCGGGAGCAGGCTATGAGGGCGTCGTACAGTTTGTTATGGATGTCATGACCAGCTATGGTCTGAATGCCTGCCCGCCGCTGCTTGTTGGCGTAGGTGTGGCGACGTCCGTTGAGACGGCGGCGGTGCTTTCCAAGAAAGCGCTGATGCGACCTATAGGGTCCCATAACCCGAATGAGCGGGCTGCGAAGCTGGAGCAGCTGCTTGAGGACGGCATCAACAAGATTGGCCTTGGACCACAGGGCATGTCCGGAAATCTCTCCGTTATGGGCGTTCATATAGAGAACGCGGCGCGTCACCCGTCCACCATTGGTGTTGCGGTCAATACAGGGTGCTGGGCGCACAGACGGGGACATATCATCTTTGACAAAGAGATGAACGTCACGATTACGTCACATTCGGAGGTGCGTTATGAATAATAAGAAAGTACTGACGACGCCGATCAAGGCAGAGGATCTTGAGGGCATCAAGGCTGGAGATATCATTTACTTAAGCGGCCACTTCGTCACTTGCAGAGATGTGGCCCACAGACGCCTGATTGAGCAGGGCAGACCGCTTCCGGTGGATTTGAACGGCATGGCGATCTTCCATGCGGGTCCAATTGTGCGCAAGCTTGAAGATGAGAAATTTGAGATGATCTCCATTGGACCAACTACGAGTATGCGTATGGAGAAGTTCGAGAAGGAATTTATTGAACAGACGGGTGTCAAACTGATCATTGGCAAAGGCGGCATGGGGCCGAATACAGAAGCGGGCTGCAAAGAGCATAAGGCGCTTCACGTGGTGTTCCCGGCGGGCTGCGCGGTGCTGGCGGCGACTCAGGTGGAAGAGATTGAGCGCGCGGAATGGCAGGACCTTGGCATGCCGGAAACGCTTTGGGTATGCAGAGTGAAAGAATTTGGGCCGCTGATAGTGTCAATTGACGCAGAAGGCCGCAATATGTTTGAGGAGAACAAGGTCGTCTTCAACCAGAAGAAGGATGAAGCGATCAAGGAGATCAACACGCAGGTTAGCTTTATTAAGTAAGACTCTAGGAAAATGGAAAGAGCCAAGACCATCGGCAAAAATGGTCTTGGCTCTTTAAGTTTTTTGGGAGGGTACGGAAGTCGGTTTCAGACGCGTCTTTCCTCAAACATAATTTTCGGGAAAATGAAAGGTTAGTGGGTGGTTTGGCTGGAAGTTTTTGTTTGGTGATGGAAATTGGGTATAGGTGTGATGTAGGACGCGGGAGTCTAAGTAAGGAATAAGTGAAGGAAAAGTGAGGTGTATTGCATGTTCACCAAAAGAATGAACATCTGCCTGATTGCTGGCGCTCTGCTTGGGATCGTCTGTATTGTCGGTGCGTCTGTCAGGTCGGGATTTCAAAGTGAGCCTTATTTTCTGTTTTCTTTATGGTATAACCGGGTGATTATGGGGCTGGTGATTGGGCTGGCAGGGAATGGGCGTAAACTGCCAAATGTAGTGGTAAGAGGTGCCATACTCGGACTTGTTGTGTCTTTTGCGTTTTACAGTTCAACGGATTTCACGGATGTTGTCAGTTTTTTGGCTGGGGTTTTGTACGGCGTGATTATTGAGGCTGTGGCGTTCAAGATGCATATGAAATCTGTGTGAGTTGTTTGGTGGAAATGAAGGAGCCAAGACCATCGGCAAAATAAATGGTCTTGGCTCTTGTTCTTTTAATAGGTTTACGCCGCTGACTCCGCTGGTTCCAGCGCTTGCTGCGGTTTGGAGGTGTCTGCTTGTACCAGGATGACGCCGGATAGAATGACGGCCATGGAGAGCAGAATGCCAGGGGTGATGGGCTCGTTCAGGATCAGCCAGCCCATGAGGACGGCGACCATAGGGTTGATGTAGGCATAAGTATTGGCTTTCGCGAGAGGCCAGGACTTGATGATGTGCATATAGGCGCTGTAAGCCAGGATAGAACCGAAGATGATCAGGAAGAGGAGCGCCATGAGGCTTTCGATTGAGACGTTCAGGGTGTGGTTTTCGCCTGTGGCAAAGCTGGCGGCCAGGATCCCGAGACCGGCAAAGAACATTTGAAGTCCGGACTGCACGATCATGTGGCTTCGGAGCCTCACCGTCCCCGAATAGATGGTGCCTGCGGACCAGAGCACGACCGAGATCAGGCACAGGATAACGCCGCGCAGATCCAGCCGCATATCGCCGCCGCCTGAAAAGATGAGGATGGCAACACCGCTGAAACCTATCAAGAGACCTAACCAAATGCGAAGGCTCGCAGTTCTGAGCTTTGGATAATAAATCATCTGCATGACGGCGACGGCCAACGGGATGGAGGCGACGATCAGGGACACGGCGCCGGCGCTGATGTAGCGAGAGGCCAGCCCTACAAAGGCGGGACCGCCAAAGAGAATCAAGAGACCTATGATAGCGGATTGAACATATTCTCGTGGATAGCTGGGGAATGGAATGCCTTTCAGGAATGCGTAAAGCAGCATCAAGGCGCCTGCGACGGAAAACCTGAGTGAAGTAAAAAAGAGTGGTGCAATTTCCGTGACGCCAATTTTTATTGCAACGTAGGCGGAACCCCAGAAGATGCAGACGGCCAGATAGGCAAGCCAGTTGGTGAGTTCTTTATTGTTGGATTTAGTCATGGGTTAGGGCTCCTCGTGAGGTCGATGTTTGTGTTTTTAGACAGATCAGTCAATGGGATTATGACGTATACGTGTTTAGTGTAACAGGTGCGGGGACACTTATCAAAATATTTTTATGATAAAAATGTAGATCTCCAGAAATATTTGTTGGAAAGGGTCGATTTGTGTTGATGACGGCCTTGAGCGCTGAGAAAAAGTAGTTATAATGGTAGAAAGGACTCTTGAGGTTCGTTTGTTTAAAGCGGATTTGGTGTTAATTATGGTTGAAGGATGGTTGGAGCATGAGTGAATTCAAAAATGTGACAGTGGTTAAGGAAGCAAATAAGTATTTCGGCGGCGCGGTGACAAGCCGTACTCTGATTTTCGAGAACGGGGAGAAGAAGACCCTGGGCATCATGATGCCGGGTGAATACGAGTTTGGAACTGCAGAGAAGGAAGTTATGGAAATCATGTCAGGAAAACTAAGTGTTCAGCTTTCTGAGGATCAGCCGTGGATATCGATTCATGACGCTTTTACGTTTGAGGTGCCGGCGAATTCGAAATTCAAGGTAGTGGTTGAGGAAGTCGCGGATTATTGTTGTTCGTATGTGAAATAGAAGAGGTAGTCATTTGGGGATTAATGTGAAAGAGCCAGGACCTGATCAAGGGTCTCGGCTCTTTTTAATATTGAATTATACTTGAAGCATTTCATTGATCATATTAATGATCTCGACAACTGGCTTATCCAAATGGTTGGTCAAGGTTGAAAGAAGCGTCTTCTGGTCATCCTCAGCAAGCATTGGCTTCGTGATTCGCATGAACTTTTCAGTGATCCACGCTAAGTCAATGTCATCAGTGTGTTCTCCGGGAGCCGCATAGACCGGAGATTTGAGAGTGCGTCCATCTGCCAGCGCTATTTCAACTCTGGCCAGGCGTTTTTCCGGAAACTGTTTGTTAAGATCAGGATCCATTACAAAGGTGAGTTTATTCATTGTGGTCAGGACTTCTTGATTTTCCAAAGCCTCTTCTGTTACCTGGAGGAATCCAACATCTCCAAAGACAAGGGCTGAGGCAACGGGCCAAGCTATGTTATATTGGGCTTCATCCGCTCTTTTTGGAACGATCTTGCTTAACCGGGCAGCAGAGTCAAAGGTATGAACGGTGACGTTTTCCACGTCCTTATGCGTGAAATGGTACTCGTCCATTAAGTCTATGATGGCTTTGATGGGTTGGTGTGACCATCGGCAGCAGGTGTAGGGTTTGAAGTAGAGACGAAGAACCTCAAATTCATTGCCGATGGTTTCAACAAGGTACTGATATTCAGGAAGTTCCAGCAGATTTCCATAGCCAGTGCTGCCGGCCAAAGTTTCGAGAACCGCCATGGTGCCGACTTGGGCACCAAAGGGGACACCATCCTTATTCATGGATGGGTATTCGACGGAGCGCATGACAGGTGTCATAGGGGCATGGAAATCCGCTATGGATAAGGCGTTGTTCAGGGCTTTCCGGTCAAGGCCATAAAGTCTGCCTATGCCGGCAGCGGTACCATAAGCGCCATAAGCGCCTGTGCTGTGTAGGAAGCCGTAGTGATGCTGCATGGCAAGCGCCCAGCGGATGGTGACTTCGTAGGCTGTGATCAGTGTAGTCAGAAATTCTCTGTAGGTCACCTTTTTTTCGACAGCAGCCGCGGCGATCCCTGCGACAAAGGAGGTGCCCGGATGTCCTTTGATCATATTGTGACCGTCATCAATGTCAAAGGAGTTGGAGGCATGAGCCATGGCAACTGTTGCGCCAAGCAGGTTGTATTGACCGGATGTGCCTAGGATGTCGATAGAGCCTGACAATCCTAGCGTGTTCGCGAGTTTAACGCCGGTCTGAAATTGCCTGCCTTTGCTTCCGACAATCAATGCCATGAGGAGATCTATACCACAGACAATGGCCCGGTCTTGAATGGGTTGGGGCAGATCTTCCCACTTTGAATTGAGAATATAATCTTCCACCTGATAGGTCGTTATGAATTCCATAGAATAGCCTCCTGTGATAAGTGCGGGCATCCTCTTAAGGATGTCCGCACTTGGAAGATTTAGCGATTATAGATGCCTTCGTTGAGGTAAGCGAGCAGGTCATCTTTACTCATATTGTCAATGCCAAGGTAGGCAAGGTTATATTTGCTTTCCTTGAAGAAATTCTTCTTATGCATGGAGCCTGCCAGGGTGATCATGGAGTCTATGACAGGCGTAGGGACGCCGTACTGAACGCCTAAGTCATGATAGATCTTGCATCCAACCGGGACATCTTCTGTGAGGTAGCGGTGGTGAATGCTGTTGGGGCCAGTGTTGCCTTCTGTAGAAGGTTGGTCAAGAGGGAAAACCACGTTGTCTTTGCCGTTCTCGTCCAGACCCATATATTCCTGAGTCAGCACACTGCGGCGTGAGAAGAAAGATTCATAGGCGTATTTAGGAACATCCACACCAATCGCTTCAGCCAAATCGATCTCTTCGTTATAAAATTGATATTGGACTTCACAGATGGAAGGGCACAGGCCGTGTGAGTACATGGAGTAGGTCGTTTTATCGTATCCGCCAAAGATGATGCCCCAGTTTTCCATAGTTGAAACGCCGAGGATTGTCGCTGGAACGTGAATAACTGGATTGATATTGGAGAAACCAATATCCAGAACTGTATTGCCCGCCTCAGGACCATTTCCTTGAGTGACAGCATCGAGGCATGGCAGGTATTTTGAGGATTCCATAAAATCATCAATATCTGACATTGGAAGGGAAGCGCCACGCAGCGTGATGGCGCGGTATTTGACCCCGACATGTGGGAACATGAAACCGTTGACGGCTTCGATTCGAGTGCCGTATGGGGCTGAAGACCAGCCGCCGACTATAATTTTCTTTGTACAGCCCATTTCACGCATGAGGCGCCTCAGGATGAGGGATGCATAGTTATCAGTAAAGATGTGGATGACCTGCCCATCCTCAAGGTGCGGAATCATGGCGCGGAAAAAGGGTTCGTGAGCCATAGCAGGTGCGGCAACTACAATTAAGCCTGCGCCTTTGACAGCTTCGCCCATATCACTCGTGACCAGATCGAAAAACGCTTTGCCGGAACGTTCGAAGCAGTAAAGGTTACGTTGTAAACCGTCTAGCAAAATGCCTGTCTTATCCAGGTTTGCTAAGGTTTGTTTCGCAAAAGGCATCATGTCGAACAAACGGACTTCGCGACCAGCCAGCTTCATGTCTGCTGCGCAGGTTTTTCCAACGGCGCCGCCGCCTATTACGGCGATTGGCATTTCCTTCAAGTACTCCATTTTGGACATTGTATTGACCTCCTCATTGGGTTTAAAGTGAACGCGTAATGTGTTTTTGAAATTCCTGTACTTTAGGATGTTCAACCTGTTTAATTTTCAGGCTTATACTCCATTTTTATTGAACAGTTATTTTATGAATGTACTGCTGGAAAACAAGAAGCATTGTTGCTTTTGTATTCTGATTGAAGATATTGTCCATTTCTTGTTCATAGTATATACTCAGAATTGAGAATTTGTAAAATGAATGGATTTCATAATGATGATGAAAAATAATGATAGAAGGATGGTCCTATGGAATTAAGAAATGTGACAGCATTTTTAAAAGTCGCCGAATCCGGAAGTTTCACAAAAGCGGCCGAGCAGTTAGGGTATGTCCAATCGACAGTGACAGTTCAAATTCATCAGCTTGAAAAGGAAATTGGGTTTCCTTTGTTTGACCGTATTGGAAAGAAAGTCTCGCTCACCCCAATGGGTCATGAATTTATTGTCTATGCGAATCAATTGGTCAGAATTGCGGAGGAATCCAAACAAATTGGCAAGAATCCTAAAAACTATACAGGACAGCTTAAAATTGGTGTACTTGAGTCATTATTTGTATGGTTGATGGATGATCTGTTAGTGGAATATCATAACGAGTTTCCCAATGTTTCTATAGAGACTAAAACAGCATCAGGCAGCGACCTTTTTGGAATGTTGAAACACAATCAGTTGGACCTAATCTTCTTATTAGATAAAAAAATTACCGAAAAAGATTGCGTGCGTTCATTTGCCTGGCCGGTCAAAATAGTTTTTGTCGCGCATCCGGATCATCCGTTGGCTAAAAGAAAGCGTGTTGCTTTTGAAGATCTCATCAAACACCCATTAATCCTGACTGAAAAGAATGGTATATATCGCAGAGTCTTGGAGGATTATGCTTCAGAAAAGAATATTGAGATTTCGCCTTATTGGGAAATTGACCATACTGGGTCCATAATTAAATTTATCAAGAATCGGATTGGAATTTCATTCCTTCCGGAATATACAGTGCATGAGAGTGTTGAAAACAATGAACTGGTTATTCTTGATGTAGAAGATTGCGATATTCAGTTTTGGTCTCAGTTGTTTCACAATAAGAACAAATGGGTAACGCCGCCCATGGAGGGTTTTATCAAGCTAATTCAGAACCATTATAGACTCTAAGATTTATAAATCTAAATTGAGGCTATGGCTGCTGATTAGTAAGAATGGAAAAAAACGCTGAAACGACTTGAAATGAGTCGCTTCAGCGTTTTTTTTTGATGAGTGAATGGATCATAACTGTTTTACCATAAGTTTATGATCAAGGTTGACCCTGTGTTAAGGTTTGTTTATTTACTAGACTTGTTTACGCTAATAGGAATCTGCATTTTTACCAGGGACAAGTGACTTTCATAATCAAAGACAGTCGATTCTGCAACAACCTCCGCTATGTAATCACCGCATATGGTATATCCTTTTTCTTCTATGTATTGAATCAAATTTCTGATCCCTGCAGCTTCGACACTACTGTCGCCGGACGGCCAGTTGTTATAGACACAGACATAAGTACCAGACTGAATTGTGTAGTGTTTAACTTCTGGATATTCAGGCTTATCATCAGCCAGTATAAATGCTGTGTTGCATAAAAGTTTTCCGGATGTCAACTGCTCCTGAGGAATGATTGCGCCAACATCACTGAAATAAGTTATAGGCATGCCATATTTGTGAAGCTCATTTCTTACTTTGATTAAAGCGTTTTTCCAGTGTTTAATGCTATCTTTGACATCTGCTTCGAAATCATAGGCTTCGATTTCAAAGTAAAACGCACGTCTGGCAGGTTGATATTCTATATAGATATTATTTAGCATGGGTGGATTGGAAAAATGTTTGCAGCTGTTCAGTTTCTTTCTGAGGATAGTCTGATTCATCATCAACTCTGATATTTGTGTTTCAATAGTATCTATTTGTTCGTGAAGTAAAGCTTCAAATATGGATAAGTCTTGGTTATCTAAAACATCTTTGATTTGCTTCAGGGATAGTCCAACGGATTTCATCTGAAGAATCATGTCTAACCGTTTGGACTGGTGACTGGAATAATAACGATAGGAGGAACTGTCATCAATATAGGCTGGCACCAGCAGACCATTTTCATGGTACAAACGCAGCGAACGTTCGGTTACGTTGTTGAGCTTCGCCATTTGTCCAATTGAAAGTTTGTCCTCTTCAAGTTTCATCATGTTGTGTCGCCTCCTTGTCGCAATGTGAATACTTAAAGAATATAACATGAAAGAGATGCAAAAACGTATTAATTTATGAACAAAATATAAATTTCAGAAAATTCTGTTGACTCTGACCTTACGTCAGACTTTACAGTGTCGTTAGGGAATTTAAATAGAAACTATTGCTGAATCTCAAAAAGGAGTGAATTCTTTAAAGAAAATCATTGGGGGCACAAGATTTTTCCAGAAAACCAAGTTAAGCATTTTGAGTACATTATTTATTTTAATTGATTTTTAATCAAGATTCAAATTTCCCGGGAGGTGCCATCATGAGAATCGAAAACCATCCAGTTCTTGATTTTGACAGAAGCAAGGTCTTATCTTTCACTTTTGAGGAAACTGTGCTCAAAGGATACGAGGGGGAAACTATCGCATCTGCACTGCACGCCAATGGTATTAAAGTGCTGAGACACGATCACAGACCCAGAGGTTTTTACTGCGCGATAGGGAATTGCTCGTCTTGTTTGATGGAAGTCAACGGAGAGCCTAACGTGCGCGTCTGTATTGAACCGCTGGTCGATGGTATGGTGGTCAAGCAACAAATTGGCAAAGGTGCATTTATAGGAGGTGAGAAATAATGCTGCATACTGAAGTCGCCGTTATAGGCGGAGGTCCTGCTGGAATGAGTGCTGCCATAGCCGCAGCAAAACAAGGTGCCAGAGTGGTTCTCTTTGAAAGAGGACTCGCACTCGGTGGTCAGTTGGTCAAGCAAACTCACAGATTTTTTGGCTCTGAAAACGAATATGCAGGTACAAGAGGCATTGAAATTGCTACAATCTTACAGAATATGATCGCTGATAATAAACTCATTGAAGTCAAGGCAGATACCACCGTTCTCGGAATATATAAAGATGGCGTTATTACATATGAAGAGCGATACGAGTACGGCAGAATGACGGCTGAAAAAATTATCATAACCACTGGCGCCGCTGAAAAAATGCTTCTTTTTCCTAACAATGACTTACCTGGTGTCTATGGCGCAGGCGCTGTTCAAACCTTTATGAATCAGTTTGGCGTCAAGCCTGGTGACAATGTGTTGATGGTAGGCGCAGGAAATATTGGTCTTATAGTCTCCTATCAATTGGTTCAAGCGGGTGTCAAAGTGGAAGCGATCATCGACGCAGCAACTAAGGTGGGCGGATATTTAGTACATGCTGCAAAGCTGCAGCGTCTGGGTGTTCCAATTTATACACAAACGACGATTAAAGAAGCCTTAGGTGATGAAGTCATCACAGGCGCCTTGATCCATGAGATTGACGCTAATTTTGCTCCAATTAAAGGGACTGAAAGAAAGCTGGATATTGATACGATCTGCCTCGCGGTCGGATTGACACCGCTATCAGAACTGCTTCGCCACATTGGTTGCAAGATGAAGTATGTGCCAATCTTAGGCGGTTACGTGCCAACAAAAAATGCCTACATGGAAACTTCCGCTCCAGGCGTTTATGTTGCAGGTGACGTCGCGTGTATTGAAGAAGCCAGCGCAGCCATGATTGAAGGCAGTATCGCCGGTCTGTCTGCATCGATAGAACTGGGATACGCTAAGGGCGCAGAAGAGGCTCGTCGTCTTTATATCGAAGAATTGAACGCTATGCGTTCCGGTCCGGTTGGAGAAAAAATCAGGCAAGGCCTGGAACAACTTTGTGGGTAGGAGGGTTTACATTGTTCAATAGATGCGGAATCGTCAGTAAAGAAATGTTTGAAAGTCTTCTCCCATCAAAAGAGAGAAGAGAACAAGGCCCATATGTCGTCATGGAATGTTTTCAAAGTATTCCATGTAATCCGTGCAATACTAGCTGCAGCTTTGGCGCCGTTAAGAATATGGAAGATATCAATGAAACTCCAACGGTCTATGCAGACAAATGCTCCGGATGCGGCATCTGTGTTACAGTGTGTCCGGGACTTGCGTGTTTCGTCATAGACGAAACCTACTCTGCGGATCAGGTCTCAATCAAAATACCTTATGAAATGAGCCCGCTCCCTGAAAAAGGCGCTGATGTCGATGCCTTGGACCGATTTGGAAATGTTGTTGCGCAAGCGAAGGTCGTCAATGTTCAGGCCAACAAGAAGTTTGATAAAACCAATATCGTGACAATCGCCATACCGAATGAACTCATTTACGATGTACGAAGCATTAAAGTGAGGAGGCAGCATAATGGATGAATCAAAAGTTTATCTTTGCAGATGTGAAAATTTGACGTTGGAAGATTTGCATAAAATGCTGGATGAGGGCTCTGTCTCAATGGAAGAGATTAAACGTTCCACAAGATGTACCATGGGCCCTTGCCAGGGGCGTACATGCAGGGAACTGATCGCCAAAGAGATAGCGAAATATCACGCTTTGAAAATGGAGCAAATTGACATGCCAACTTACAGAGCGCCTGTAAAGCCAATTAAAATGGGTAAGGTTGCCGGAGGTGCTAGAAATGCGTAAGAATGCGGATGTAGTCATTATTGGAGGCGGCTCAATCGGTTGTTCTGTAGCTTATAACCTGGCGCTGAAGGGTTTTAAGAATATTGTGCTTCTGGAAAAACGGTACATAACCAGTGGTTCTACAGGCAGGTGCGGCGCTGGTATTCGTCAGCAGTGGGGAACTGAAATCAATATCAATTTGTCACGTTTGGCATGCAATCTTTTCCTTGAGCTAGGTGAAAAAACTGGCTACGGTGACATTGAATTCAGGCAATCTGGCTATCTGATGATTACTTATGATAAAAAACAGGCTGAAAGACTAAGTAAAAACCTTGTGTTGCAGCAATCCCTCGGGGTGCCGGCAAAACGCCTGACAGGATCTGAGGCCAAAGATGTCGTGCCTTATCTGAACATTGATGGCATGGAAGCGGCGTTTTACTGCAAAGAAGATGGCTGCATCAATCCTTTTAAGGCAACCTTTGCTTTTGAGAAAGGTGCCAGAGATTTAGGCGTTGAATTCGAAAAATATACAGAAGTGCTAGACATTGAAACTGAAGCGGGAAAAATTAAAGCGGTTAAGACTGATAAGGGCACAATTAATACACCATTGGTGATCAACGCGACAGGTCCTTATGCCAAATTCATTGGTAAAATGGTTGGCGTTTCTCATCCAGTTGAACCTGAAAGGCACCAGATTTTAGTAACAGAACCGCTGGAGCACATGGTTGGGCCGTTGGTCATGTCCTTTAACCACGACTCCTATATCAATCAGCAGCATCATGGCGGATTTGTTATGGGTTATGGTATCCCAAATGAGCCAAAGCGCATTAACTACAACCACGACTGGTCTTTTATGGAAGAGATGGCGAAGAAGTCAGTATTCCAGATTCCGGCACTCAAAGATGTACGCATTGTACGTCAATGGGCTGGTCATTATGGCATTTCACCGGATGGTCAACCAATTATTGGGTCCATTCCGGAAGTAGAAGGCTACTATACTGCACTCGGCTGCGGCAAAGGATTTATGCTTTCTCCGGCAATTGGGTTGTTGCTTGCTGAACATTTAAGCGGAGAGAAAACGACTTTGGATTTGGAACCTATGAATGTCAGACGATTTGAAAAAGGTGAACTCATCTTCGAGACAGGTGTTGTCTAAGTCGTTGTTCCGTAAATAGAAGTTGGTTCAATAATTTTAATCTACAATTAAACGATCCAAAAGGAGTGGTAAGATGCCCCTTCAATACAGCAACGAAACTTGTTCTGGCTGCAAAACCTGCCAATTGGTTTGTGCTTTGTCCAAGTTTAGAACCTCAAATCCGTCACGTGCCTTTTTGAACGTCAAAGGCAAGTTTCCGGCACCGGGTAAATACTATGTAGAGTATTGCAATCAATGCGGCAATTGCATGGATGTCTGTCCGACAGGGGCAATTGAGCAAACGGACGGGGTTTACAATATCAATTCCGAACTATGTATTGGATGTAAGCTATGTATAGATGCCTGTCCGTATGATGTGATCCGGTTTATTGATGGGATCGCCCATAAGTGCAACGACTGCGGACAATGTGCTGAAATTTGTCCGAGGAATGCGCTCAGTTATTCAGCGGAAGGAGCGTCCGTATGATTTATGGTTATGCCGGAACTATTTTGAGAATTAATCTTTCAACGAATAAAATAGTAAAGACACCGTTAAAGAAAGAATTAGTTGAAGAGTACGTTGGCGGAAGAGGGTTTACTGCTAAAATTCTCTACGATGAAAATCCTCCTAATGTCCATCCCTTTAGCCCAGAGAATATTTTCATAGTAGCCATGGGACCTTTGAGTGGTCATATGCTGCCTTCCAGTGGTAAAACCCACTTCGCCACCAAGTCGCCTGCGACAGGTGGATACGGTGACAGCAATATGGGTGGTCACTTTGGGGTTACTATGAAATATGCGGGTTACGACGTTATGATTATCGACGGCAAGGCTGAGAAGCACAGTTACATCCTGATCAATGATGATGATGTTAAGATTGTCGACGCTGAAAAGTATTGGGGCAGAGGTTCGGCAGAAGTTGAAGAAGCGATGAAGAAAGACCTGGGGGAGGACTATCAGATTCTCACTATAGGTCCGGCTGGCGAAAATCTAGTCAACTTTGCCTGCATATCCCACGATTTTGGCCGACAAGCTGGGAGGATTGGGATAGGCGCAGTATTAGGTTCGAAAAACATCAAGGCGATAGCCGTAAAAGGCACGAAGGGTATTCCGGTTTTTGATCCAGAGCTGCTCCTTGAAAAAGGCAAAAAAATGTATGGTGATTTGAGGAAAAAACCTGGATTCACTGGTTGGACTCCTCAGGGTACTGCCGGAATCACGGACTGGTGCAATAATGTAGGGGCATTACCAACAAGGAATTTCCAAAAATCAAATTGCGACTACGCGGAAAAAATCAATGGGGAAGCCGTATTGAAAGAGTTAAAAATTACGGATAAAGGCTGCTTCTCCTGTCCGACACCTTGTGGAAAATACGGCCATGCTAAAACAAAAATTGGAGATGCCTATGTAGAAGGGCCGGAGTATGAGACCTTGTCACTGCTGGGCAGCAACTGTGATATCAGCAACATACACGATATTGCATATCTGAATTACATTTGTGATGAGCTAGGTCTCGATACCTGTTCAGCGGGAGTCGTCCTAAGTTTTGCCTTCGAATGCTTTGAGAAGGGACTTCTTACAAAAGAAGATGTCGGTATGGAAGTTTCCTTTGGAGACTTCGAGTCAGCGGTGTATCTTCTCAGGCAAATTGCTGAGAGAAAGGGCATTGGAAATGTATTGGCCGAAGGTGTCAGAGGCGCAGCAGCAACCATCGGCAAAGGCAGTGATCAGTTCGCAATCCATGTCAAAGGTCTGGAATGGACAGGATATGAAAGCCGAAACGCACCAGGGATGATGCTGGGTTACATGACCGCGGATATAGGCGCACACCATGGCAGATGCTGGGTTCTTGGAAACGATGTTGCTGGATCGGCAGTAGTTGGAAACGTCAATGATCTGATCTCCGGTGAGCAAAATGCGAACTTCTTGCCAAAGGCGAAGCATGAGAATGTCGTGCCGATCGTATTAAAAAGCCAGCATATCAGACCGGCCTTTGATATAATTGGTACCTGTAGACTGCAGTTCATGGAAATTGGACTTGAAACCTCATATTATGAAGAGGTGTTCTACGCGATCACCGGAAGAAAGTTTTCATGGGTGGAGCTTGAACGGTTATCTGAAAAGCTTTGGCATCTGAACAGAATGTACAATGTGCGTGAGATAGAGGGTTTTGGACGAAAGTTTGATTATCCTCCGAAGCGGTTTTATACCGAACCTATTCCGGATGGTCCAAACAAAGGACATTTTATTGAACTTGAAGCCATAGAGGAAATGCTGGATCATTATTACGATGGCCGGGGTTGGGATTGTAATGGGATCCCTACTAGTGATACTCTAGTTAAATTTGGATTGAATCTATGATATTCTAAGATTCAATTATATGTTTAGGAGGTGGGCGACAGCTATGCAGATTACAATAAAATTGTCAGAAAGCCTGCTTTCAATTTATAAGACTGCTGGGATAGACTTTAAGGAGACTTTTAACATTATGTCAGACACGCCTATGACCATCAGAGACATACTTATGAATGCTGAAATCAGCCCAATGTTGACGCCTATGATCATAGTGAATAACAAAAGTTGCAGTTCAATCAATGAGGTGATCGTTGAAGATTCAACGATCACACTCATTGGGCCTTTAGCGGGTGGATAAAAAATTGGAGGTAGTGACTATATGAGTAAAAATAAGGGCTTTGAAATCGAAAAAAGTACATTTTTACCTTCTGCGATCATTCTGGGAGTCGTCTTATTAATAGGTATTATTTTCCCGACTTTCTTTCACTCCTCTGTCAGTTTCTTGTTTGATTTTACAACCAAAGGCTTTGGTTGGTTTTATCTGATTGTATCTCTTGCACTGCTTTTCATATGCTTTTATGTTGCCGCGTCGCCATTTGGCAAAAAAATTATTGGTGGACCAGATGCTAAGCCAGAGCATAATGTATTCTCCTGGTGCGCCATGGCGGTTTGCAGCGGCATTGCCACAGCAATGGTATTTTACGCAGTGGGTGAACCACTCTCCTATTTTTACAATCCGCCGGCATTTACATATTTGGAGCCATTGACACCACAGGCAGCAGTCCGTGCCATTCAAATTTCCTCTTTCCACTGGTCGTTCTTGTACTATGGCATCTTCGCTTTCTGGGGTTTGGCTGTAGGCTATATGTCCATGAATCATAATCTCCCCTATCGTCCAAGTTCGGCGCTTTATCCTTTGATAAAAGAAAAAATCTACGGATGGCAAGGCAAGGTTGTGGACGTACTTTCAATTCTCGCGCTTGTAGGTGGTATTGTAACGTCACTGGGATTTGGTACAACTCAGTTCGCATCAGGCATGCAGTTCGTCTTCGGTATTGAGCCAAGCAATATGATCTACGCCTTAACTATTTTGGTGGTAACGCTTTCATACACAATTTCCAGTTCACGCGGACTCAATAAAGGCATGAAGATTATCAGTAATGCAAATGCTTACATCTACATCATCATCACTGCATTTCTCGTCATATTTGGTCCAACGGTCTTTCTCGCGAATCTCTTTACTGAAAGTGTCGCGTCCATGCTCAATAATTTCATCTCTACCGCACTAAATGCAGATGCGTTTAACGTAGGTGAAGGCTGGAGCCGAAATAATACTGTCTTCTTTATGGCTTGGATTATGGCTTATGCGCCTCTGGTAGGCATGTTTTTAGCTAAGATTTCAAGAGGCCGTTCCGTTAGAGCGTACCTGATGGTCAATATTTTTGTTCCTGGCATTTTCGTTTTCATTTGGTTTACTGCCTTTGGCGGCAATGCAATTTACCAGGATTTCTTCAATAATGCTGGCATCTACGAGACCATTCAAAACTTGGGGTTCCCAGTTGCCAACTTCGCCTTGCTGCAGAATATGCCGTTCTATTCCATCATGATTCCGCTATTAGTTGCGGTTCTGTTTTTCTCCTTCATAACTCTTGCGGACGCCATGACGGGTACAATTTCTGCGGTCACGTTAAAGCACTCTTCTGCGGATGAAGCGCCGCGACCAATCAAATTGTTCTGGGGTATTATGATTGGCGCAACGACGCTCATTTGTCTCTTCGCCTTAGGTGAAGTCGGGACAACCGCCCTTCAGACCATGAGTATAGTCTATGCGCTGCCAATCTTTATCTTTACGCTCCCGGTTATTGTCAGTGTCTTCCGGATGGTATCCGGCAGAGTGGACTCCGAGATGGCGTTGATTAAATTGGAAGTCGTTGAGGATGAGGCGGCTTGAAGTAAATAATAATTATAGTTAAATGAATGTTGCCAAGACCATCGGCTAAAGGTGGTCTTGGTTTTTGTTTTTGAGATCATGGTAATATTGAAATCAGTGAATATAAAATAATCTCAAGAAATTTCCACAATTCCTTGACTTGGAGTTAACTCCAGGGTTTATGATGGGTAGGAAGAGATGCGCTGCACATCTTGTCACGGGATTTTCAGAACTGATCCCATGGTGCTAATGCCAGTCAATTCTGTCGTTGCAATCACTTAATGGAGGTTTTATCGTGAAAAAACTAGGATTTGGTTTAATGCGTCTGCCGCTGTCTGACCCGGAGCAGTCGTCAAGTATAGATCTGGAAGTCCTGAAGCAGATGGTGGATACGTTCCTTGACCAAGGCTTTACTTATTTTGACACTGCCTATATGTACCATGATTTCAAAAGTGAAGTTGCCATACGTGAGGCGCTGGTCAAGCGGCATCCAAGGGAACAGTTTAAACTGGCGTCAAAGCTGCCTGTCATGTTTCTGAAAACGAAAGAGGATCGGGAGAGAATCTTCAACGAGCAGCTCGAAAAGTGCGGTGTTGACTATTTTGACTATTATCTCCTGCACAATTTGAACATCTCACATTATGAGATCGCCAAAGACCTTGAGTGCTTTGAGTTCGTCTTACAGAAGAAAAGAGAAGGAAAGATTGGACAAATTGGTTTTTCTTATCATGATCATGCCGGGCTTTTGGAGGAAATATTGAGCGCGCATCCCGAGGTCGACTTTGTTCAGCTTCAAATCAATTATCTGGACTGGGAGCATGAGGGGATTCAGTCGAGAAAATGCTATGAAACAGCGCGGCGTCATAACAAACCTGTGATTGTCATGGAACCGGTGAAGGGTGGCTCGCTGGCCCATATTCCGGAAGCGGCGGAGGTGCTGTATAAAAACCATCGGCCGGATTGGTCTGTACCATCCTGGGCGGTGCGATTTGCCGGGAGCCATGAGGGTGTCTTTATGGTGTTAAGCGGCATGTCAAATAGCGAGCAGTTGCTGGACAATATGAGTGTTATGAAGACTTTTGAGCCGCTGGGGCAGGCGGAGGTAGAGACCATTCAGAAGGCGGTGTCGATTATCAATGAGGCTATAGCTGTCGCTTGTACGGCTTGCCGGTACTGTGTGGACGATTGTCCGAAAAACATTCCGATTCCAAATTATTTAGCGCTGTATAACGCAGAGATGCAGTCGACGAACAAAAGATTTTCCTTACAAAAGGTCTATTATGAGAATTATGCCAAGGCTTTCGGCAAAGCGTCGGATTGCATTGAGTGTAAAAGGTGCGAAGTTCTTTGTCCGCAGCATCTTGAGATTGTTCAGCATCTCAAGTCGGTAGCTGAGATTTTTGAGGAGGTATGAAGCGTCTTTGAGAAGATTTTCAGGGTATGCATACAGAGATTAAAGTGTTGAGGGAGTGAACATTGTGGGGAAGATTCTTATTGCGTATTACTCGCGAAAAGGACAAAATTATGTCAGCGGTGCTATTAAAGATTTGAAGGTCGGGAATACGGCCGTGGCGGCTGAGATGCTGGGGGCGCTGACAGGTGGAGATCTGTTTGAGATTAATACTGTCGCGGCCTATCCGGTGGATTACACGGAAGCGACGGAGGTGGCTCGGAAGGAACTGCGGGCGGGCGCGCGTCCGGCGCTGAAGGCTCAGGTGGCGGGCATGGAGGATTATGATACCGTTATTTTAGGCTATCCCAACTGGTGGGGCACTATGCCCATGGCTGTGTATACCTTCCTCGAAGTCCATGATTTTTCAGGAAAGAAGATCCTTCCTTTTTGCACCCATGAGGGCAGCGGGCTCGGGCGCAGTGAAAAGGAGATAGCGAAGCTTTGTCCGGGCGCTGAGGTTTTGAAGGGACTGGCGATTCACGGAACCGGTGTGTCTGGGGCTAAAAAGGATCTGGAAAAGTGGTTGAAGCAGTTAGGTGTTATAAAGTAAAGTAAAGCAATCATGAGAAAGAGGGTTTGAGGTATGAAAGTCTTATTGGTCAACGGCAGCCCCCACGAAAAGGGCTGCACCTATACGGCGTTGTCAGAGGTTTCGAAAACTTTAAATGAGGACGGAATCGAGACGGATTTCTTCTGGATTGGCACAAGCCCTATGGCGGGATGCATTGACTGCGGGACCTGCGGTAAAACCGGCAACTGCGTGTATGGCGACAAGGTGAATGAATTCACGGAAATCTCCAGCCGCTATGATGGCTATGTGTTTGGCGCGGCGGTACACTACGCTTCTGCGAATGGCGCTATGACTGCTTTCATGGATCGCGTCTTTTATACGGATTCGCGCTCGAAAAGATACAATTTTTATTTGAAACCAGCGGCAGCAATCGCCTGCGCGCGGCGTGCAGGGACAACAGCGACTTTTGATCAACTGAATAAATACTTCGCCATTTCCCAAATGCCAATCATTTCATCGAATTATTGGAACAATGTGCATGGGTTAACGCCGGAAGAGGTCGTTCAAGATTTGGAAGGCATGAAGATCATGAGGACTCTTGGGCGAAATATGGCTTGGTTTTTGAAGTGCAAGGATGCGGGCTCAAAAGCCGGCGTTCCTTTTCCGAAAAAGGAAGACGCTGTCTACACCAATTTCATTCGTTGAGTTTATAGGAGGCGTGCTGGCATGACAATATCTGAGGTGAGTGAGAAATATGGACTTTCAGCGGATACGCTGCGCTACTATGAACGGGTTGGGATGATCCCGCAGGTTAATCGGACGCCAAGCGGCCTTCGCGACTTCACTGAAATAGACTGCAGGTGGGTGGAGCTGGCTAAATGCATGCGTGGTGCCGGGCTGCCTGTTGAGGTGATGATTGAGTATGTCAGGCTGGTACAGCAGGGGGATCAAACCATTGAGGCCCGCAGGGATCTCTTGGTGGAGCAGCGTATAACTCTGCTGGCCCAGAAGGCGGCAATTGAAAATACGCTGGAGAAATTGAATTATAAGATCGAGCGGTATGAAGAGGCAGTGGAGACGGGTGTACTGTCCTGGGATCCGGAAGAAGTTTAGGAGGCATTGTGAATTTTGGAGTTGAGATAATGGAAAGCGCCAAGACCATCGGCAGAAAAGCTCTGCTGGGTCTTGGCGCTTCTGTTATAGAAATGCATCATACTTCTGTTTTGAACTAAAAATTCTTCTGATTTCAACTTTGTTTAATTCTTCCAAGACAACGCAAAAAACTAAAAAGGTCTCCACGACAAGAAAACGATAATTCATTTGTGCAATATAGGTGTCGCGTGGAATAGCGCCCATATATGGGAAGTTTGTTAAAAGATCAATTGTTTTATCAAATTGATCAAGGACTTTGACTGCGGTGTAGGGATCATCAATTATAATATAATCGAAAATATTCTTTATGTCTTCTTCGGCTAAGGGCAGATATTCAATGGTGAAGGAATTATTCATTAATGCGCTCCCGGAGCTCGGACATAAGTGCTTTATGGGATTTTCTTTCTTTGGTTGAGGCACTCTCCACCTCTGCTTCGAGTAGTTTTTTGTATAAGTCGAGCTGAGCTTGCTGTTGCTCGTAGAGTGCCAAACTCATGACCACCAGATCGCCTTGCCCGTTTTTTGTAATGAAGACGGGTTCGCCATATTTATGGCACGTTTCAGCGATGCTGTTGAAGTTATTTCGGAGGTCGGATATTGGTTTAATTGTGGGCATTATAATCACCGCCTATGAACTATTTATGATGTGATTATATCATAATTATGATATTTGCTAAAGCGCAGTTAAGATTAAAAGGATAGAATTTTATGTGGTGAGGAAAGTGTGTCTGAAGGTTAGCGGATCGGGTGACGGAATGAGTGATGGAAAGACTTTGTGAATGCTAAATGGAAAAATTGAAGCGCCAAGACCATCGGCAGAAAAGCTCTGCTGGGTCTTGGCGCTTTTTAATTTTGTGACGAGGGTGGGGGAGTGAGGCGGGAAGTGGATGAGAAATGTTCTCGCAAGCTCTGGCACCAAGTTGGAGTGAGTGACAGGCACTCACTTCATTTCTGTCCGCGTCACCAAGTTAAATTATTAACGTTTTACTTCATCACGCGATCCATCAAGGACAAGAAATTTTTATAGCTGACCAGTTCAATCTCTTCCTGGGTGAAGCCTCTTTCACTCAACCGGGAAATCATGTTCGGTGCCTGAGTGATATCCTCGAGGCCTATGGTGCCGGCATATGTAGCCGAGGTGAAGCTGTCCGTGGTCGAGCTGGACAGGTATTCGAAAAAGTCGAAGCCCAGGGCAATTTTGTCAATCCCAATCAGCCCCGCGACATGCACCAGGTGATCGATCAGGCGGTCAACGGTTCGCTCCGCCGGCACCTCGTGAATAAATTCGTTGTAGGCGTTAAGGCCTACCAAGCCATTTTTGCTGCCGATGGTTTTGATCTGTTCATCCGTCAAATTCCTGGGAACGTCGCACAAGGCTCTGGCGTTGCTGTGGGACGCAATGATCGGTCTGCTTGAAAGGTCGGCAATGTCCCAGAAGGTTCTAACGTTGGCGTGGGAGACATCCATAATCATGCCAAGATCATGGATTACTGACACGGCCTCTTTGCCTTTCTGAGTCAGTCCGCGGCTGGGCTCGCCTTTGACGCCTGTCGCCAGCGCGTTCTGCTCGTTCCAGGTCAGGCTCGCATGTCGGAAGCCAAGCTGGTAGAGCGGATACAGGGCATCGATATCTTCACCGATGCCGCTAAGGCCCTCGAGCCCAAGCAAGACCGCGAGCTTGTTGGCTGCGATGGCTTTCGCAAAATCATCAGAACTGTACATGACCTGGACAAGGTCCCTGCTGTCAATGAGTTCCTTACTCATAGCCCGAATGCTCTCTATCAGCCGTTCTGTGGGACGGGAATCGTGGGGCGGGTCGGCCCAGATCACAAAAATCCCGCCTGCCATATTGCCTTTGTTAAATCGCTTCAGATGATAATCCCTTATTATGTTTCTCTTGCCCTGCGCACTTTTGACTGTGACGTCAGTCCAAATATCTCCGTGAATGTCGAGCAGCATACTGCACCTCCAAAAGCCGCAGGGCGCGGGCCAACCGAGCCCTGCGGATAATTTCTTACTCTACATGTACTGAAGAAGGTTGCCCATAAAGATGCCCAGGTAGTTGCCTATGATATAACCAAAGACACCTGCGAGAATGATTGGGCCAACCAGTTTGTTCCAGCCTTTGGCGATCGCCATGGCAGCAGCAGTGGTAGGGCCGCCTATGTTGGCGTTGGAAGCAAGGAGGATTTCCTCGAGGTCAAACTTGAAGAGCTTGCCAAGAACAAGAGATACCAGCATGTTGATTGCGACAATGATAGCGGTGAAGACGAGAAGTAGCGGCGCCTGGGTGAAGATCACTGAAATGGAAGCCGGAACGCCAATGACGACCAGGAAGATGTAAATGAGGAAAGTTCCAATTTCCTGAGCACCATGAATGCCGCTCATGAATTTTGGGGCATAGGTTGCCAGCAGCATGGTGATGGTCGTGATCAACAGATATTTATTGCCCAGGAGACCATTTGACAGGTCAAGGAAGAAGTTTCCGGTTGGAATGATGCCTTTGAGGACTGCGGCAAGCTCTGTTGAGACCCAGACAATGATGAGGCCAAGTGCAAGAGACATTGCGATATCTCTTAAAGAGATTTCTTTACGGCCCCAGTATTGCTTTGCGAGAGTTTCGCCCTCGGAAGTGTCCACCATAGCATTGACAGCGTCGATATGAGGATGTCTGAATTTTTTAAGGAAGAAGTTCATGGTTGGGATGGCAAGTAAAACGAAGAAGTAGAGGGCCATCAGGAGGTTGTCCGCGACGGTGAGGGCTGAAATCCAGGATTCGCCGGCGCCGAAGGCTTCAGACATAGCTGCAAAGTTGACGCCGCCGCCTATGTAAGAGCCGGTCATGATTGCGGACATTTTGTAGAGTTCAGGGATTGAGTTCTTGAGCATGGCATGTGCCACTGTAACGCCTGCGATGGTTCCAACTGAGCTAAGCAGAAAGATGATCATGATTCGTCCGCTTTCCCGCCAGATCTTTTTGATGTTTGCATTGAACATCAATAGCGGAATGGCCAGTGGTACGACATAGCCCCAGACCACGTCATAGGTTGGTGCGGCAGTAGGGATGATGTTGAGGTTGGCGAGGACCATGGCGATGACAAGGCCAATAATGGCGCCGGTGATCTTGGATGCCCATGCGTAAGTCTGCTCGAGATAGATACTGAGTGCCGCGATGCCGACGAGGATTGACCAAAGAGCCCAAGCATTGTCTGCGCTGATGAAAGAATTCATTATAATACCTCCTCTATAAAATGAGTTCTTCGTTACAATCAATATATTAAACTAAAAAGTCTAATAATTCAATATATTAATATCAATTTATTGATGAAAATTTCAATATATTAAATTTAATGAGAACGTCATTTTATGGTAAAATAGAAATAGTATAAAACTGGAGGAGTTCATTTGAATATAGATATTGGCGCGAAAATCAGAGAAATGAGAAAAAGCAAGCACCTAAGCATTGCTGAGCTCGCAGAAAAGACAGGCCTCAGCACTGGGATCATCAGCCAGATTGAGCGGGATCTGGTCACGCCGTCCGTAGTCACTTTCTGGAAGATTTCGAAAGCCCTTGAGGTATCCTTTGGTTACTTCTTTGATGAGCTGGAAGAGGAGCAGGCGGTCCTCTCGCCGGTGGTAAAACGTGATCAGAGAAAAACCATCAAGACATCCAACCGAAAAGCGCTTTATGAATTGCTGTCCCAGGACTTGAACCGGAAGATCGAATTTCTTTATATTACGATCAAGCCGGGTGAGCAGTCTGAAGGCGGCCTGGTCACTCACGAAGGTGAGGAGTGCGGGGTGGTCATCAAGGGGCGTCTTCTGATCAAGATGGAGAACGAAGAGTACATCCTTGAGGAAGGGGACAGCATCTATTACGACAGTACCATTCCCCACAGGTATGTCAATATTGGCGACGAGGACTGCGAGTCCGTTTGGGCAATGACGCCGCCGAGTTTTTAAAAAAGTGAAGCGCCAAGACCATGGGGGAATGTGGTCTTGGCGCCTTTTGTTTGTGTGGGGATGGTGGTTTAGGGGAAAGTGAAGGGGATTGAAAATAGTTGAGAATCGTTCTCGTAAGCTCTGGCACCGAGTTGAAAACTGTCCGCGTCACCACGTTAAAAGATTGACAAACTACCCCTCCAGGGCATCCAGCGCGGCTTGTGCAAATATGGCAGCGCCTCGATACAGGACGGTATCATCCAGCATGAATTTCGAATTGTGAATAGGGTAGAGCTGTCCGTTCTGCGGCATTGAAGCGTTCAGCAGGAAATAAGTGCCCGGAACCTTCTCGAAGAAAAAGGCCGCATCCTCACCGCCCATGAGAGATTCGTTCATGATCAGGATTTCTTCTTCCGGCAGAATTTTTTTGGCAGACTCAAGGAAGCGAGTGGTTACCGACGCATCATTGATCACTGGCGGGAAGGAGTCAAAGAATCTAAGCTCATAGTCCGCGCGGAAGCCCTTTGTGACCGCATCGACAATTTCCTCAATGCGCTTGAGCACGAAATCCCTGGTTTCATAGCTCAAAGTCCGAATGGTTCCCAACATTTCAGCGGCGTCGGAGATGATATTCGTGGTGCCGCGGCCTGCATTCAAGCTCGCGATTGTGATCACCGCCGGGCTGGACGGCTTGACTTCCCGGCTGATAATGTTTTGAAGCGCCAAAATAACATGGGCCGCTATGACGACAGGATCCACAGTTTCATTAGGCGCTGAACCGTGTCCGCCTTTCCCTTTGATCTTGAGGTAAACTTGGTCATCAGACGCAAACATGCCGCCGTAGCGCAAACCTATGGAACCGGTGGTTTTAGCCTCCTCAATGTTATAGACGTGCATGGCGAAAATGGCGTCAATCTTTGGATTCTCCAAGACACCGTCCTGAATCATAGGAACAGCGCCGCCAGGACCTTCTTCCGCAGGTTGAAAAATGAGTTTGACACAGCCCTTCAGATCAGCCTCGCGACTTTTTAAGAGCTTCGCCGCTCCGAGGAGCGTTGCGGTGTGAGCATCATGGCCGCAGGCGTGCATCTTGTCGTTTTCTGACTTGAATGGAACGTCGGTCTCTTCTTTGATCTCAAGGGCGTCCATATCCGCTCTTAAGCCGATGGTCTTGCCTCTCGCCGGGTCTCCAATCCATGCAAGGATGCCGGAATGACCATCAAAGGTTTTATAAGAGATGCCCATCTCAATGAGACGCTCAATGACGTAATTGGCCGTCATAGGCAGGTGAAGGCCGGTTTCTGGAATCTGATGCAGCGCTCTTCGCCACGTTATAATGTCGTTCTGGATATTCATTGCGTCGTTTAAAATCATCAAAGTAATGCCTCCGGTGTAAAATTTTTATGTTAGAAAGATGGCATAAAGAACAGAATGCTAGAATGGCCCGAACCCAATCTGAACCGCAATCACCAGCAGAATTGCACAAATGGCATACCACACAACGAGTAACGGCGCGAGCCATTTGATCCATTTTCCCCAAGAAATTCTGCATAAAGCGAGGGCTGCCATCAGAGTGCCAAAGGTTGGTGTCACCAAGTTTGTTATGCCATCTCCAAACTGAAATGCCAGAACCGCCGTCTGTCTAGTGATGCCGATTACGTCCGCTATGGGAGCCATAATAGGCATAGTTACAGCTGCCTGACCACTTCCCGAAGGGACTATGACATTTATCACACTTTGAACTAAAAACATTCCAATGGCGCTGACGCTGACAGGAAGCCCTGCGACCAGGGTAGCTGCACTATGTATGACGACATCCATTATTTTTCCATTGGTCAAAACAACTACAATCCCTCTGGCAAATCCAACGGCTAAGGCTGCGTAGAGCAGGTTGCCAGCCCCTTTAACAAAGTGATCAATGATAGTGTTAGGCTTCAATCCGCCAACAATGCCCGTTAAGACGCCAATAGCGACAAAAATTGCTGCAATTTCCGTCAGATAATAGCCCTTTTGTGTTACACCATAGACCATATAAGCAATCCCAAGAACAAAGACAAATAGCACGAACTTATGCTTTTGAGTAAAAGTGATCTGTTCCATAAGATTTGCATGTCTGTAAGGACTGGTTAGATCCTCTTCGTATACTGGGCTGAGTTTCGGATTTTTTTGAATTCTTCCCGCATACCAGTATAGGTAGATTATTGCAGCGCCCAGTAGGCAAGTAAATGCGACAATACGGAATGCCATACCTGAAAATAATGGAAGTTCAGCAATGCCTTGGGCAACGCCGACGTTAAATGGATTGATGATTGAACCCATATACCCGGACGCAACGCCCAGCAGCGCCATAGCCATACCTGTAACAGAGTCGAATCCTAAAGCAAGGCTGAGTGAGATTTGCAGCGGAATAAATGCCAAGGACTCTTCAAAGTTGCCTACTAAAGCACCTCCGAGTCCCCAAACAATCAAGACTGCAGGGATGATTAAACGCTCTTTGCCGGAAAGCTTTTTTACTGTAAAACCAATTAATGACATGAGGGCGCCGGTAGCCTCCAAAATTCCGAAAACGCCCCCGATGATCAGCAGGAAATTAATAACAGTGGCTGCTTGTCCCATGCCTTCCGGTATGGCTTTCAGAATTCCCCAAATGGACACCGGTGAACTTTCTACAGCGTGATAGGATGCCGGATCGACGACCATTCTTCCTGTTGCTGCATTTTCAACTCGGTTGTACTCCCCTGCCGGCAGCACATAAGACATTATTGCCGCGACTACCATTAAAATGACGATCAGTACGAGTGCATCTGGTGCTTTGAATCCTTTCATCTTGTCGGGTTTGTTGATTTCATTGTTCATGATATATCCCTCCCTCAAATGGTATGTAAATGATTCCGATTATTTAAAGAGCAAGAAGCGTGCCAATCTGAGTCAAGTCGTGGACTGTACTCAGAAATGCTTTAAGATTAAGGGTTAGAGCGTCGCGTGTTCGAAATTTTCAGATTTTATTGTCTAGAAAAGTTAAAAATAAAACCAAAAGCGGTATGATCTTTGTTATAGATCGCACCGCTTTTAGTTTATATGTGCTGCGTGAGCTGTTTTCGGCCCAACTCTGTCAGCTTTGAGGCTCTTCCGCTGGTGCTTTGCTCGATCCATCCCAATGATTTGAAGCGATCCAGCAATATTTTTACTTCATATTCCGTCGTTGGTGTGCCGTTTTGCCTAAGTGACTGGACAAGCGCTCTGCGTCCGGTACTCTTGACAGACAGAAGCTGGAGGAGGGCTTGTTCGAGTGAAACGACCATCGGCAAAGAATCGGTCTTTGAGGTGGAACCCTCCTCGGCAGCCAATGGCTGAGAACTCGGGCTGAGCAGTTCGCTGTACTTCTTTTGATAACGTTCCGGGAGATGATCCCGTCTAAGGACCTGACCGCCGAAGAAACGCAGGTATTCAGACAAGCCTTTCAGTTCCCTGACATTGCCTGGCCAGTCATAATGCACCATGAACCTGAGGAGCTCGCTGTCGAGGATCACGTCACTACCCAGGCAGCTTCTCAGGAGCGGCTCTATGTCCTCGCGGCGGTTTCTTAGTGGCGGCACATTCAGAGTGATTGGACTGATCCGGTAGAAAAGGTCTTCGCGGATGGTGCCACGGTGCATGGCGGCCTCCATATCAGTGTTGGCGGCACAGATGACCCGGACGTCGACACGTTTGACCAGGTTGGAGCCTATGGGTTGGACTTCTTTTTCCTGGAGAAATCTCAGTAGTCGTACCTGAGTTTTCAGAGTGGCTTCCGCAATTTCATCCAGGAAGATGGTGCCGCCGTGGGCAGCCTCTAGAAGGCCTTTTTTGCCTTCCTTTTTAGCGCCGGTGAAGGAGCCGCCCGCATATCCGAAGAGCTCGGATTCCAGGAGGCTTTCGGAAAAGGAGCCGCAGTTTACTGCGATAAAGGGTTTGTCCGACCTGGGAGATTCGGAGTGGATGGACTGTGCCAGGAGCTCTTTTCCGGTGCCGGACTCGCCTTCGATGAGTACGGTGACGTCTATAGCAGACAGTTTCCGAGCTTGGCTGATAACGGATTTCATGGCCTGGCTTTTGGCAATGATGTCGTTGAATCCGTAACGGGTTGTGTTGGCGGGCTTGTCGCCACGAAGCGGCACGATCTCCACCAGTTCGCGGTGAATGATGTCAACGCCGATGGTTTCGATACATTTGCGCTGTACGTTGTAGCTTTTCCCGCTTTTGGCATGCCAAATGCCGTTTCCTGTGGCTGGGTCACAGACGCTTAGGAGTTCTGAAATTAGGGCATTTGAATAAATTTTGTTTCCGATGATCGTTTCGTAATTGAAATGAAATTCATTCCTGAATGCATTATTGATCGCCGCGATGGTCTCCTGATTGGCCAGGATAACTGCGGGGAAGTCAAATAAATTCAGCATGGAAATTCTTTCTTCAGTGAATTCACTGGCGGTAGAAAGTGATATGCAGGTAGTGTAATCCATAACTTTATTCTCATTGGAGATGTACTCTTTAAGCTTCTTGTCCAAGTATTGCTTTGAAAGATTCGCGGCTTCACCGATTTTCCGGATCACGAAGGGGTGGATCATGCGACCGCCTATATCGATATAGCGTTCAATCTGTGGCAGGTCTACTGTTTTAATGCCCATATAGACAGCGGTTTTTACGTGGTTCACATGTTGGTTCGGACTGGAGTAAGGGATAAAATTGATGTTGTCAATGCCGTAGTGCTTCAGAGTGAGTTTGGAATCCCAGAGTATGGCTTTGCCTTCACCAATCAGCAGTACGTCGGTACCGCGCTCGATACTCTTGAGAACCTCAAGTTTTTCGGGATCAAAAGGCAGGCCAATGTTGTAAAATATTGCATTTGGATTGAGGCATTTTTCTCGGACAATGGGTTCAATAAAAGGGATGGTATAAAGGACGATATCGCAGCTGAAAGGGTCAATTTTTGAGTTCTGACTGACCTGAATAATTTCAAAGTTGAAGTTGTCCTCCATCAATCGATTCCAAATGGTTTTATAATGGTGGCCCGATTCTTCGAATAATACAAAAAGTTTGACGTGCAGCTTCATGGCGATCGTCTCCCTTATAGGATTATATTAGTGTGGTGAGAACATCCTTGATTTCAGTCATGGGATGATTCGCCGAAAAAAGCCAGTAAATCCGTGAACACTTTTTGCTTCTCACTCTCCTCTTCATGAATCACCTCATGCCGGAGACCTTTGTAGACTTTGTTATCTATGTTTTTGTAGCCGACTTTTTCAAGGGCTTTTATGGAGCTGTCCAGGCCCTTCGGACCGCCGGGTATAGGATCGTGCTCACCGGTAATGCTGAGGATCTTGAGGTTGGGGTTTTGACATTTAAACTTGGCGAAGTCGCGCTGTGTGAGGTTGGAGGTTGCAATAGTCATGCTGGCGGCATTCTCATAGGACGTAAAGAAATGGGGGTCGTTTCGCCTCTGTTCGCGGTTGGCTGCGTTGACGCTGACCCAGCTGTCGTCCTTGCCGTTGATGCCCAGCAGGTGATCCAGGAGGCGGCTGTGGCCGTGCTTGCCGGAGATCAGGGTGAACAGCCTGGTCAGAAGGACACCGGCTTTGACGTTGGACCGGTAGTCCACGGTACCGCTGAGGATGAGTTTTTCAATTTCGTTATCATGCTCCTGAAGATAGCATCTGGCGAAAAGGGAGCCCAGGGAATGGCCATAGAGATAAAGAGGTTTGCCGGGATAAAGGCTTTTGACGGTGTCTGTGATCTGTTTTTGATCAGCTATGACTTGCTCCAGGCTGTCCATGTAGCCCTGGGGGATGTCTTTGCTGATGGACTCTCCATGACCTCGGATGTCTGAAAGGATGACAGTGTAGCCGTGATTTTTGAGGAACTCGGCCAGTTCGTAGTATCTGCCTTTGTGTTCCTGGGCGCCGTGGATGATTTGAACGAGAGCGGTGGTGTTGGCGTTGTTGGCTTCGAAGATGACCGCGGACAGCCTGAGGCCGTCGCTGGCAGTAATTTCAAGTGATTTCATGGGGGTCGCCTGCCTTTGTGAGCATTATTTTTTAATTAATTTTTGTGTATTTGTCGTTTGCTGGAAGGGTACTTGGTGCCGCGTTTGGCTTATTTTACTGAAGTGAATGTTACAGAAATATTACAAAGCTCTGGTACCGTTTTGAACTTGGTGTCAGTCACCAACTCAGAAGCTGTCCGCGTCACCTGGTTAAACTTTTGTCAATCCCGCACTTCTTCATCTTCCTGTAAAGAGTCCTGAGGCCAATGCCAAGCGCCTGCGCAGCGGCTTCTTTGCCCTTCAAGTCCCATCCGTATTGGTCCAGAGCCTCCCGGATGGCCTGAGCCTCCGCTTGATCCAGTTGCTCGGGCAAAGTCTGAAAACCACTCTCCCTCTGGAATCTATCGGGGAGGCTGTGCATATGAATGGTGCAGCCATCTTCAAGGTTGACGGCGTACTCCAGGAGATTTTCCATCTCGCGGATATTGCCCGGCCAGCTGTGGCTCATGAAGGCGTCGAGGACATCCTGGGACAACATTTTCTGCGGGCATTTCTGACGGTCACACTGAGACCTGAGAAACTCCTCTGCCAGGAGTGGCACATCCACAATGCGCTCTGCCAGCGAGGGCACCTCAAGAGGAATGACATTCAGGCGATAATAGAGATCTTCCCGGAAAGCCTTTGCAGAGACCATCTCCTCCAGCTCCTTGTTGGTGGCAGCGATGATCCGCACATCCACCGAAATGGAACGCGTGCCGCCAACCCGCTCAATGGTGTGGTCCTGCAGCACTTTCAGCAGCTTAGCCTGAATCGTCATGGGCATCTCCCCAATCTCATCCAGGAAGAGGGTGCCGTGCTGCGCCAGCTCGAACATGCCGGGTTTGCCGCCCTTCTTGGCGCCTGTAAAGGCGCCTTCCTCGTAGCCAAAAAGCTCGCTTTCAAACAGCGATTCCGGAATGCTGGCGCAGTTGATGGCAATGAACGGCCGGCCAGATCTCGGACTTTCATAGTGTATGGCCTTGGCCACCAGGCTCTTGCCGGTTCCCGTCTCGCCTGTGATCAGTACCGTAGAAGCACTTTTCGCAATTTTATGGATTTTGCCTTTCAGCGCCATTATGGATGGATGTTCGCCCTTCAGCTGCTGAAGGGAAAAACGGTCCTTATAGTCAATTTCTCGTTGCTTGTTGAGCTTCAGCGTCAGCGCGTGATTTTTGCTCAGCCGGATCCAGGAGCCTATATACTGGTCCTCCATTTGGATAGGCCGCGCCTGTACGTTCGCATAAAAATCCCCAATCTGGCATAGCTCACTGCTGACGCTGCTTCCACTCAAAATCTTCTCGACAACGCTTTCAGGTAAGAGTTGGTTCAAATTTTGGGTAAAAAGGCTGCAGAATGAAAACAGCTCTACGGCAGGCGGGTTGGCATAGTTGATATACCCGGCGTGGTCCACGACAATCAGTCCGTCCTCGACTGCGTCCATGGTTGTCGAAAGGACGCTTTCCAGCCGGCTGAAGTGATCGCCCTTTTGGCTGTAGTCCACCACGTTCGCGATCAGCAGGGACATTTCGTTCACTATGGAGGTGTAGATGTGGATATCGTTGGTGATCCGGTCATGGCCCTCCTTGGTAAACGACGTCATGGTCATGACGCCGATTGGTCGGTTGCCAATGCGGATGCAGCTCAAGATCTCGATGGTGGAGGGACAGTTCTCCTTGAAACGACAGCCTTCGCAGGACTTCATGAAGCCCGGCTTGTTGACCAGGATGCTGTTGTTGAGCAGCACTTCTTCAATGGACGGCGCGTGAACGGCGCTGCCTTTTCGCTTCACATAGGCATCGGTGCTGGTCACGAGGGCACTGTGGGCGTCGAAGACGGCGCACTCCACCTCAAAGGCCCGGCTGATGCCCTCCACCAGGTTTTGGATCATGGGTTTATAATCACTCAGATGAATCAAGATATGACCTCCGCTCCAGAAACTTGTTTCATAATGACTTGTCACCATTATAGAACTTTGCCAGGTGTTTGACAATTCAATTGTCAATGGTGGCAAGCAAATACCCAAAACCCCTGCCGATGGTCATCCATCCCACACCCCGC
>Ga0302240_1000636_pt1 | contig 33953 bp, 34 predicted proteins | sample AAG_UR_His_MG_FD_193538 | JGI IMG/M metagenome (GOLD analysis project Ga0302240, IMG submission 193538) | Enriched activated sludge microbial communities from anaerobic digester in WTTP, New Holstein, Wisconsin, United States - AAG_UR_His | ecosystem: Engineered > Bioreactor > Anaerobic >... | reverse complement strand
TCCTTATTGATGGTGAGAACGCCGTTTTCAAACACTGTGTTGGCTCCGAACTGGATGTCTCGTACATAGAAATTTCCGATTTCCAATCTCACTTCAATTTCACCCCTTGTCAGAATGCTTGCCTTTTGATTGTTATTTTTTTATTTATTTCACTTATAATATATATGAATCAATTTACAATGTAAATAGATTTATTTGATAATCGTGTTTATTTTTTCAGAGGATTCTTTCTATAAGCTCATAGCTTTTGTTGAAAATTTCCAAGAAGATGTGCTATTATAATAACAATGATGACTCAAGTGAGGTGGCGACATGGCACAAATTGCAATGGCAAAGAAGGATCTCCAAAGGAAGCGCATAATGAAATATTTCATAGAAGCTGCCCATAATTTACTTATTGAAGACGGCATTGAAAACATCACTGCCAGAAAAGTCGCGGACCTTGCCGGCTACAACAGCGCGACGCTCTATAACTATTTCAGCAACTTGGATCACCTGATCTGTTATGCTTCCATGAATTATTTGAAAGCCTATTATGCTGAACTGGACGATTATGTGGAAGGCACTGAAGTACCAAGAGAAATTTTTATGAAAACCTGGCAATTGTTTTCCCGCCATTCTTTTGAAAATCCAAAGATTTTTAAGCTAATCTTTTTTAGTCCATTCAGGGATGAACTCAAGCAGATGATCGAAACTTATTTTGATATTTTTCCGGAGAACTTCGGGGAGCACCGTGTGGATCTGATCCCAATGCTGAGAGAAGGTGACTTGAAAAAGCGGAATATGGCCATCCTCAGTAAAAAGATGGGTTCCGAGATTCCGGAGGATCAGCTCGAAATGATCAACGAAATCATGATCAATCTTTATCGAGCCAATCTGGACGCTGTGATTTCCGGTGAATTTGACTCAGTTGACGAGGCTGTTGACTACACCATGAAGCTGATCGACTTCGCCTTGGATTTGTCGTGTGTAACGAAAAAATCAAAACAGAAGAAATAGAAAAGGAAATTGGTGCTGTTTGGCGTAATGTAAAACGCCGTCAGCACCAATTTCCTTTTATCTTTTTTATTTAAAGTTTTTGACAAGTTGGGCAATAATAGATACTGCCGCCCAGGTAAGCTTCTTTTGTAATCCCGCCGCCACAAACAGGACACCCCTCTGAGGCGTGGAGCTTGCTCATATGTGTGTAATAGCCGCCGATACTGCCAAAGAGATCTTTTTCAGTATCCCGACCGCCTTTGGCTGTCATTTCACCGAGCAGCACTTTGATGCTTTGAAATAGAACTTCTCTTTCTTTTACATTTAGTGTCTGAACCTTCCTTTTGGGGTGAATATGCGCTGTCCACAGCACATCCTGAAGGACCCCGTTTCCAAAACCAGGAATGCGCTGCTCAGTCGCTAAAAAAGCTTTAGTGCTTAGTTTCTGAACGCTATCGAGTTCAATTAGGTTTTGGAAATAGAGTGAATCGAATTCCAGCGTCAACGGGGATGGCTTTTCCAAGGCAGCTGTTCTATACTCATTTTCAAATTTGCCCTCTTTAAAACACCACAGTCCACCGTACATTTGAACAGAGCCACTCATTGCCGCACCATCCGAAAATTCAATGAGCATCTGATGCTTCTGTGGTCTTTGGTCACTGCTTTCATGAAATCTCAAATTGACACCATCCGAAAAAACCAATCTGATGTCATTAGCCACCAATTCGACCATTCCACCGTAAGCTGTCGCGGTTTCAAATTTTGCTCCCTTTAAAATACGCTCATACTTCAAAGGATCATCTGTGTAAAACGCGAACTTATGCGGTGTGCTGTTTATGGTCACGGCAGATATCTCACGTCCGCAAACAGTACGCTTTAATAGATCAGCCATGACTCGGGCTTCTGGAAGTTCGAGCATTCATATCACCTCCAACTTAATATTCTAATAGACCATTTCTACGAAAATTATACCCATTCAGTTCTGATTCAATTGACTCAAGGCACAATTACACTCAAAGCACAATTACACTCAAAGCCCTCTTTTCCGAAAAGGTGATATGGCATGCTTTTCAAGTTTAGACCTCGGACGAAAATATTACTTAAAGAAAAAATGCCTTTATATGACCATCTCCTAAATTTATGGGTATATTCTTCTTGCTTCAACATTGTCGGAGGTGATTGAAATGACAGTTAAATATGAGATCCATGGGGACGATCTCCAGTTTGTCCGCTTTCTCTTGAATCAGGGCGAAAGCCTGGTCGCCGAAGCTGGCGCACTTCTTTTCATGGACAGCACCCTTGAGATGGAAACGATTTTTGGCGATGGCTCAAACGCGAACCAAGGCGCCGGGCTCATGGGAAAACTGATGGGCGCAGGCAAGCGCGCCATCATGGGTGAAAGCCTTTTCATGACGCTTTTTACGCAGCGCAGTTATGCGGAGGGAGAAATTGCCTTCGCGGCACCTTATCCGGGAAAAATCATCCCATTAAGTCTTTCAGACTACCAAGGCACCATACTCTGCCAAAAAGATGCTTTTTTATGCGCAGAGAAAGGCACCTCACTGGAAATTGCGTTTAACCGGAAAATCGGCGTCGGTCTCTTCGGCGGCGAAGGCTTTATCATGCAAAAACTTCAAGGCAACGGCATGACCTTCCTTCACGCCGGCGGAACAATTTATAAACGAGAGTTGACCTCGGGAGAGACACTTAAAGTTGACACGGGATGTCTTGTTGCACTCACCGGAAGTGTCCATTATGACATTGAGATGGTCTCCAGCATGAAAACCGCGCTGTTTGGCGGCGAAGGCCTTTTCTTTGCCACATTGACTGGTCCCGGTACCGTATGGCTTCAGTCGCTTCCATTTTCACGGCTCGCAGACAGAATTATGACCTCCTCGAGAAGAGCTGGACACTCCGGCAAAGGCGAAGGCAGCGTACTGGATGCCCTCGGCGGGCTGGGAAATCTGCTGGATGGGAAATAGTCACTGTTGATGAAAATAATAAAGACTGTCACTTTCTCCTCACAAGGGTTAAAATGACAGTCTTTTTGGCGTCTTCAATGGGAAGGAAAAAGGGGTCGACAGGCACCCGCCGCTGACATCTTCTTCCTTCCCAACTCATTCTCACTTCTTGTTCAAATCGCAGCAGTCCATCCGCTGCTCGCCAAAGCTGCTCTTATTTTGAGCCGCTATGGACGTCAGAAACCTCATGATTCTTTTTTTCAGCCGTGTCAGCATGCTTCACGCCTCCTTGTTGGCCACACCACATTTCTTAATTCCATTCTAACGGTCAAATGTGGAGAAAGTGTGGGGATGTGACCATCGGCAAAAGCACTGATGTTAATCAGGTCGTCCACTCGCCGTTGGCAATGCCTACCAGATAATAGTCGCCGGCGTAATACTCAAAGATGAGGTAGAGGCTGCGCCAGTCCATGCCGCCATAGAGCGGATTGACGCCGTCCAGATAGAGCTCGACGAAAATGCCGCTGGCATAAAAAGTAGGGATATTGTTGATCAGGTTGCCTCGGGAAACCACCGTGTTATAAACGGTCTGATCAGGGGTGGTGAAATCCCTGGCGTTGACATAGCGGTCAAAGTAGTCCTGAGGAGTTTTGTCGATATTAAAGCCGCTGCCGTCCTGGATCCCCCAAAAATAAACCGTGTTATCCGTTAAAAGATTAGGCAGGGCTGCTGCAGAGACAACTTTATGGGTATTATCGATATAGTAATAAGGTGAGAATCGCACGCCCTGCACAGGGTGAACATGTGTGGCCAGCTGGGTCATGTCCTCGTCCTTGAGCAGCTGCGCAATCGTCAGCGCCTTCGCTTGCAGCATGGTCGGCACGACGAACGGTGGGTGAATGGCCTTCGCCACAAAGACAGAAAACTCAGCACGGGTCATGACATTGTCAGGTTTAAAGGTCCCATCCGGGTAACCCTCAGTAATATAGTTGTCCACCAGCGCCATAATGGACCCAAAGGCCCAGTGGCTGGCTGTGACGTCTGAAAATGGCGAGGTAGCAGTGTTTTGCGAAAATCCATATGCTATGGCCAGGACAGACGCAATCTCTGCCCGGGTCATGGCCTGATCCGGCTTGAACGTCCCGTCCGGATAACCGCTCATGTTGCCGTTTGCTGCAATGGCTCCAATGGCACCATTTGCCCAGTGGGTCGCCGGCACATCTGGAAATGCCGCAGACTGTAACGTCAGCCCCAGCTCATTCGAAAGAATAGCTGCTGCCTGAGCCCGGGTTATAGATTGGTTAGGTTTAAATGTGCCATCCGGAAAGCCGCTGATCAGGTTCAGTCCCAGCAGATGCTCAATGTGCGCCTGGGCCCAATGGCCGCTGATATCAGGAAAGGTTGTGGCGGCATACGCCGGAGAGAAGGCGAGCGAGAGGACCAGCGTCAACGTCAGTAATATAGTGTTTAGGCTCTTTTTCATGAGAGTCACCTCCATTTTACTTATACCTGTTTGTCGCTTGAACAAACGTGAACGTTATAACCAAAAATACACACCATATTAATCTCAAATATGGTAGAATGAAAGCCATCTGATGACTTTCCCTTCTCTCAGCCGTTGATTTGGAGTGACCCTTATGCAAGAGTTTCTGATCCATAGATTCGTTAAAAATTATGACAATATAAAGAGTCCCGAGGTGCGGCAATCCTATGGCACCATGAGCAGCATCATTGGCATAGTGGTCAATTTGCTGTTGTTCACCATAAAATTTGTCGCTGGTACCTTGTCCGGAAGTATCGCCATCACCGGCGACGCCGTCAACAATCTGTCGGATGCCGGATCCTCAGTGATTTCGCTGATCAGTTTTAAGATTTCCAACAAGCCCGCAGATCTGGAGCACCCCTTCGGCCATGCCCGCATAGAGTACATCGCTGCATCTACGGTGGCGATTATCATCCTGCTGATTGGCGTAGAGCTGATTCAGTCCTCTATTGGCAAAATACGTCATCCATCCCCTGTGGACTTCACTTGGCTGACCGCCGGCATTCTGGTCTTCTCCATTGCTGCCAAGCTGTGGCTGACGCGGTTCAACTCCAGCCTGGGCAAACGCATTGGCTCCACCGTCATGAAAGCCACCGCCGCGGACAGTCTGGCAGACGTTATGGCCACCACGGTGGTTTTATTCTCTGCGGTTATCAGTCCTATGATTGGTTTTCAGCTCGACGGCTACATGGGTATCGCGGTGGCGCTGTTTATAATGAATTCTGGCCTCGGCATTCTGAAGGAAACCCTGGACAGCATCCTGGGTCAAGGCCCAACCGAAGAGCTCTCGGAACAGATTGAGAAATACATCTACCGCTACCCCGGCATCAGCGGGATCCACGACCTCGTCGCCCACAATTACGGCCCTAACCGTTGGTTTGCGTCCGTGCATGTGGAAGTGGACGCTGCCGTGGACATTCTCATCAGCCACGACCTCATCGATACCATTGAACGCGACATCATGTCAGAGCTCAGCATCCACCTGGTCATTCACATTGACCCCGTGGTCAAGGATGATCCTTTGCTGAATGAGTATTGCCTTCTCACACAAGGCATTGTCTCCGCAGTGGATGACTCCCTGACGCTGCACGACTTCCGGCTGGTTCGGGGCTCTGCTTTCAAGAAGCTGGTCTTTGACGTCAACGTGCCTTACAATTGCAAAAAAGGTGATCAGCAAATTCTGGATGAAATTGAAACCGAGTTGAAGAAGCTTCACATCAATGCCGTGATAACCATTGACCGTTCGTATCTGACCTCCAGCAATTACAAAATCAAGAAGAGCAGAACGCTGTAACCTTTGTTGTGAGCGGGAGTGAGGAAATATGACCATCGGCAAAAAGCCTATAAAAGGACTTTTTTGCCGATGGTCATTTAATTTACATTCAAAATCCCCGTGTTTGCCCTTTCCAAGGTGGCGAGGCGCCTTCCGTGAATTCATGAATCCCTGGACCGCCTAATTGATGCAGCCTCTTCTGACCATACAGATAGCTGACGACCAGCACGCCCAGAGTGACCGGGGTCCCCAGCAGCAGGTTGGCCCAGGCCAGCTGGGCTGCGCTGCCTCTCAGGTACAATAGAACCTGAATGGCAAGACGCATGACAAAAAGAGCTGTCCAGAGCCAGGTGACCTCCCGGTAGGCCGGTCGAACGTCCCTGCGCCAGTACCATTCAATTGGCCAGGCCCTGGATAAGTGGCTGGCCCAAGCGGCCAAGGGCTTCCCGGCGATCTGGCTTGCCAAGGAAAGCATGACCATAAAGGCACTGCCCAAAATTTTCGGGATAAAATAATTCTCCGCCCGTCCTGCGAAGAGCGCAAAAGCAGATGCCAGCGCGACACCACCCAAGCCGCCAAGGGCGTACTTCAAAGGCTGCCTTCTGATCAGGCGGATCAGGCTGAAAAGGAGTGCGGTACCCATGGCTATTGCAATGGCTGGCCCCAATCCCAGAAAGCTGTTTGTGAGAACAAAAATCAGAGGTGGGATCAAGGCGTCAAGGGTTTTACCGGAGACGACTGATTTCAACTCCTCCAAAATTTCAGTGCTGCGGTTTGACACTAAGGAGCACCTCTCTTTTATTGGGCTTATGAAGAATGTCCGTTGGAACGGGTTCGAAAATTTTACCTCTCATCACGCTGTCAGTCACTCTTTGGCCTTTTCAATCAGCCTGGCCTTATGATGTCCGAGATAAAAATCGAGCCAGCTGCCCTTACTCTTATATAGAGCCACTAAAACGTAGACGCTTCCGGCGAAGAAACCCAGCACCATCATCAAAACAACCCAGACTGCCGCTGTCCACTTATTCCTTTCCCTGAAGACGATCCATAGGGAAAAGAGTGCAAAACCTGTATAGAGATCGACCATGGAAACGATGCCCCAAGGATTTGACAATAGTATTGATCCATCCGCGAAGAAATTACCGTTGAAAAAACCGTGGTATAACGCTGCAGTCATGGCTATAGCGCCCAGCCACGCAATGACTTTTGCCACTTTCATTTATATGCCTCCCCCGCTAAAGTCTGCGAATCTAGGGACTTTATACCCATTATTTGTCTCAGCCTATCCACTGCAGGTTATATAAATGAAAATTGTTATCAGCAGTTCTGGCACCAAAATGAAACTCGTCCGCGTCACCAATTTGAAACCTGTCCGCGTCACCAAAATTGAATTGGTGACGCGGACAGGATCACAAATAAAAAAATCCACTGATAGCCGTGCGAGGCCAGCAGTGGATTGGGATCCATCAGATTATTCTTTTAACTGTCAAAAATAAAAGCCGCATTCACTCTCTAATTACAATGACAGGTATGCTGGCATGATGGACAACTTTATTGGTCACTGATCCTATTAAAAGCCGCTTGGCTGCACCCATTCCATGGGTACACATCAAGATCAGGTGGAAGTTACCTGATTCAGCAGTTTCAACAATAGTTTCTGAAGGCTCGCCAGTCTTTGTCATTGTGACAACTGAGTTTATCCCCTCCGCCTTTAATTTTTCTTCAAAACTGGTCAGCATTTCATTGGACGGTGTTTCCAGATCAAGTGGTTTAACGTCATAGACCCCGCCCGCTTCTTTATTCATCCTTATGCGCTCTGAAGAAATGACATTGAGCAACGTCACTTCATAATCCATGCAAGGTACGAAATCTTTCAAATACGTTAAAACCTTTTCCGGCACTTTCCCTGAATCTATAGGAAGCAGAATTTTCCTCATGGCGATTCATCCCTTCTTTCACAGATGGACCCATCCAATAGACAATCAAATTTATACCGTGCAAATAGATCATTTAATTTCTACCCATTTTCCTGCAGAAAATAGTGTATTTGACCGAATTATTGTCATTTTCTCCTAACTCCGACCCCCGCCGGCGGGGGATGGACATTCCTACTTGTGACATGATATGATGTAATGGTTAAACTTTATAAATTGAATGACTCAAATTTCAGACTGATCCAATCAGCCCTATGATAAAAGGAGAAAACCAGATGCCAAATACCATGATCCCCATTGAATCCAAAGAACAGCTGAACCAACTCATGGACGCCGAAGAGGTGCTCGTCGTTTATTTCAGCTCAGTGGACTGCAGCGTCTGCCATTCCGTCTCACCCAAAATTGAAGCGCTTCTTGAGGAAATTCCGGTCAAAATCGTAAGAGTTGAAGCGAGTAAATTTGTCGATATTGCAGGACAGCACCTGGTGTTCGCCATGCCGACTGTCCTTGTCTTCCAAAACGGCAAGGAAATCTTGAGAGAAAGTCGGTTTATCGATTTCCAAAAGATCGAGCGTTTGATGAGCCTTTTGTTTGAGTAGTGCCTTATAAAATTCAAATTGGCAGGATAGGCAAAAAACTTTTTTCACAAGGCTGTTCATAGGAACGACCATCGGCAAACTGGGCCGATGGTCGTTTTTTCATACACAAATTCACTTCACATTTGCTTGGAAGCGGGTGTCGATAGGCATTAGCATTAGCATTAGCATTAGCATTAGCATTAGCATTAGCATTAGCATTAGCCTCAGTCACCGCCTTCCATCCTATTTAGCATACTCTTGAACAAAATTCTTGCGCAGTGCCTCCGCCGAGTCTCTGAATTCTTCCGGCACCTCGACGTGGCCCCAGCCCATGGTCATCTGAAACAGACCGTCGAAAACCAGGCTGCTGTGATCGACGACGGTATAGGGAATGCCTTCCGCCTCCAGCATGGCGACGAACATGTCCGCCTCAAAGGGATTGCTCATGGGAATTTTGAACATAGTGGATTCCTCCTTTGAGGTTATGTGCTTTCTACCAGCACTTTCATAATGCCGCCGCAGACCATACCTTCGTCTTCCGCCACCTGACCAGTCATGTCAATATCCAGATACCTGAACCGTCCGTCGCGGATGACGTCATAGGCCACCTGAATAGCCTCCCCTTCGCTGCAGCCTCCGCCTATACTGCCTATAGTCCTGCCATCCGGCCATACGACCATCTTGGCACCCTCTCTGCGAGGAACTGAACCTTTTGTCGCGACCACGGTCACCAGCGCTCGGGGCCCCTGATCTGACCTCGCCAATTCACTTAAGACCGCGAGATCCAGCTCAGGCCAATTATTGGATTTTCTCGCAGCCTTCTCGCCTTTTCTCTTATATTGAATGACCTGTGCCAAAATAGAGATCGCGATTTCCTCTGGCGTCACCGCCCCAATCTCGAGTCCGATTGGTGTGCACACCTGCTCAAGCCGCACCGGATCATGACCTTCCGAAACCAGAAGCTCCTTGAGGCCTGCCACTCTGCGCCTGGAGCCTATCATGCCCACATAGGCGGTATCGTACTTCAGCACGTTTTCCAAACACACCTTATCATAACGGTGCCCGCGGGTCACAATGACCACAAAGGTTGCCTTATTAAGGTTCAGAGACTCAAAGCTCTTGGCAAAGCTTTCGCAAATCACTTTATTCGCTAAGGGAAATCGAGAATGGTTGGCAAAGGCTGGCCGATCATCCACCACGGTGACTTTAAATCCGGCTTTCGCGCCAAACTCGACCAGAGGCACAGCGATATGCCCGCCACCCAAAATGATCAGCTGAGCCTCCGGGAAGAACGGCTCAATGAGCGTTGCCCGCCCATCTGTTCCGGCGCCATTGTCAAAATAGAATTCACCGCGCGCCAGGCCCCCTTCGAGCGGGGTGCGCAGCTCAGGGTCCAATTCATCCCGGATCAAATCATGACCGGCGATTAGTGTTTTAGTTACAGCTGCTTGATCCGCACTACTGTCCATTTTAGTCATCAGCACTGCTCTATGACCCGCTTCAAGCTCTTCCAAAAGTCTTTGATATAAATGTGCGTCACCCATAAGAACCTCCACGATATTTTTTGAACATGAAACCGGGTGTCTGACACCGAGTTTCACAATCACTTCAGCACTTTCCTGAGCAGATTCAGCTGACGTGAACTATAGCCCGGATAGGCAATGGTCACATTAAACCTGCCTTTCTTTAAAACACTCTTACAATGCGAGAAGGTCAGAAAACTCTGTTTGCCATGATAGCGCCCCATGCCAGATTGACCCACGCCTCCGAAAGGCAGATTAGGGTGCGCTACATGTGTGACCGTATCATTGATAGCGACGCCGCCGGCAGAGATTGCGTTGAGGATTAGTCTCTCTACCCTTGAATCTGTTGTAAAAAGATACAGAGCAAGTGGTTTTGAATGTCTGTTGATATCTTCAATCACTTGATTGATATCCGTATAGGTCATGATTGGCAGCAGCGGGCCAAAGATCTCCTCTTTCATAACTGCAGTGTCACGGTTTGGAATTTCCAGCAACGTAGGCTCAATATAGCAAAGTCCTTCATCGCAGCATCCGCCCCAGACTATGTGCTCCTGATCTTCTGTGAGCATTGCCGATAGTCGTTTAAATTGCTTATTGTTTACTATTTTTCCATAACCATTTTTCCAATAATCTTTTCGACCCCACATAGTCTCAACACTGCGTGTCATTTCCAGCACAAGCTCTTCCTTGGCCGCTTCATGGACATAAACATAGTCCGGCGCCACACAGGTTTGACCCGCATTGATGGTTTTCCCCCACATGATTCTTCGAGCGGCTTCTTTTATGTGCGCGCTCTGATCGACTATAACCGGACTTTTCCCGCCCAGCTCAAGAGTTACCGGCGTCAGGTGCGCAGCCGCCGCCTCCATTACAATTTTCCCAACTCTTGTACTTCCCGTGAAAAAAATGTAGTCAAAATTTGAGTTGATCAAGGCCGAGGTCGTTTCTTGTGTGCCTTGAACACAAGCAACATAGTGCTTGTCGAAGGCTTCCTCCAGAATCGTCAGAATAACACGAGACACATTGGGTGTCAGCTCGGAAGGCTTCACAACCGCACAGTTCCCTGCCGCCAAAGCACCAATTAAAGGTTCGATAATCAGCTGAAAGGGATAATTGAATGGACCAATTATAAGTACACTGCCAAATGGTTCCCTCACAATAAAGCCCTTGGATGGCTGAAGATAAATGGGGGTCTTGACCTTTTGCGGCTTAACCCACCGTTTAAGATGCCTGACATACTCTGAAAGGCTCTTGTAAATAAACCCCACTTCCGTCGCGTAAGCTTCGACCGGGTTTTTCCCCAAATCAGCTGCCAATGACTTCAATAAAGCGTTTTCGTGCTTTTGGATGATAGATTTGAGCCGCTTAAGTTGTTTTACTCTAAAAGAGACTTCTCTGGTTTCAAGTGTGTCAAAGTATTGTTTTTGTCCTTTTAACAACAGTTCCACGTCCTGAAGTGTCCACTCTTTATAAGCCATAAAAAGCCCTCCCTGAAGGTGTCCAGCGGCAATCCATTTCTTTACCTCATATTGTCTCGCTTTCCTTCAACAAAGTCAATATTAGCCTTTTACCAATAATTTCGTTAAAGTTTTATAATAATTTCAAGTATGCCTCTAATCTAGTTCCCATCTTACCGTATAAAAGTTTCTAAAAAGTTAGAATGTTCAGATTCTGATTGCTAAGATGATTGTAACATTGTATAATTATTCCTGTACATAGAGAAAGGGTTAGGGGAAGATTTTCACACACTATCATTATTTTGGAGGGATTGTCTAATGAAAAAGGCAACGACACTGCTACTCATTCTAGTAATGATTTTGTCGCTCTTTACCGGATGTGCCGGTGAGCCAGCGGCAGAAGCAGAAAAAGTCATCAAGATTGGCGTCTTCGAGCCTCAAACCGGCGAGAATGGCGGCGGCGGATTCCAGGAAGTTCTGGGCATTCGTTATGCAAACACCGTATATCCTACAGTAGACATCAACGGCGAAACTTATAAAGTTGAGCTCGTAGAAGTCGACAACAAATCAGATAAAACAGAAGCTGTTACAGCGGCTCAAAGCCTTGTCAGTGCTGGTGTATCCGCAGTCATCGGTTCTTATGGCTCAGGTGTCTCCATCGCAGCCGGCCCTATTTTCTCGGATGCTCAAATTCCAGCGGTTGCGCCTTCCGCAACTAACCCTCAGGTCACTGAAGGCAATGATTTCTACTTCCGCGTTTGCTTCCTTGATCCGTTCCAAGGTACGGTCATGGCGAACTACGCGATCCAAAACGGCGCTAAGACTGCTGCGGTTATCACTCAGCTCGGCGACGACTACTCCTCCGGTCTTGGCTCTTTCTTCGTTACAGCGTTCAACGAACTCGGCGGCGCCGGCTCAGTTATCGCTGAAGAGCAGTTCCAAACAAACCAAACTGACTTCAAAGCAATTTTGACAAACATCAAAGCTAAAAATCCTGATGTCATCTTCGCTCCATCCTCTATTACAACTGCACCACTTCTTATCAAGCAAGCACGCGAGCTCGGCATCACAGTGCCTATCATGGGCGGCGACACTTGGGAAAATGCGACGATCATCGAAAACGCCGGCGCTGATGCTGAAGGCATAGTGCTCTCAACTTTCTTCGACGAAGCTGAGCCAGCAACAGACGAAGCTGCTTCCTTTATTACGGGCTTCAAAGAGTACCTCAAAGCTAACGGACAAGGCGAGATCATCCCGGCTGTTTCTGCACTCGGTTATGATGCTTACATCACCATTCTCGAAGCTGTCAAAACTGCCAACTCTACAGAAGGCGCTGCAATCAAAGACGCGCTCAAGGGTGTTGAAGTTGTAGGCGTTACCGGCTCCATCACATTTGACGAAAAAGGCGACGCTAAAAAAGATATGGCTTTCATCAAGATCGTTGAGAACGGCCAGTTCAAATTCCTCAAAACCGTCACTGTAGAACAATAGTCCATTAATGACACATGTGCTTGAGTGGGGGTCTATACCCCCACTCATTTAATCTTTTTTTAGGATCAGGCGTACTTAGAGGAGGCATCGCGTCATGGACTTTGCTGTATTTTTGCAACACTGTTTGACCGGAATATCACTCGGTGGTGCCTATGCGTTGATCGCGGTTGGCTACACCATGGTTTACGGCATTTTGAGACTCATCAACTTCGCTCATGGCGACATTTTTATGATGGCGGGCTATTTCATGGTTTTCGCGTCAGCCACCATGCCATGGTATTTGGCAACACCCATAGTCCTTATAGCTACGGTTATCCTCGGTGTTTTGATTGAACGTACCGCCTATAAGCCCCTTAGGAATGCTCCTAGAATGTCGATCATGATTTCTGCGATCGGTGTTTCGTATTTACTCCAGAATCTCGCTACTTATCTCTTTACTGCACTGCCAAGAGGCTACCCTACGCTCACCGCACTTAAGAAAATTTTCCAGATTGGGCCTTTATCCGCTTCTCTGGTGACCTTTATTACACCGGTTCTGACACTGGCGCTCGTTTACGTTTTGATACTGCTCATCAATCACAGCAAAATTGGCATGGCCATGCGCGCTGTATCGAAAGATTTTGAGACCGCCCAGCTGATGGGCATCAAGATCAACAGAGTCATCAGTTTTACGTTTGCGATCGGCTCTCTTTTGGCAGCCATCGGCTCAATTCTTTATTTTACGGATCGTATGACTGTCTTCCCATTCAGCGGTGCGCTGCCGGGCCTTAAATGCTTTGTCGCAGCAGTACTAGGCGGTATTGGAAGCATACCAGGTGCCATGGTTGGCGGCTTCATTCTTGGTCTGGGTGAAACTGCGCTGGTCGCAATGGGCTATTCCACCTTCAGTGACGCCTTTACCTTTATTTTATTAATTATTATGCTTATCTTCCGCCCTACAGGTATTTTCGGCGAGAAAGTGACGGACAAAGTATGATGAAGATGAAGAAGAACACTAAAATCCTGTTGTCAGTGCTATTGCTGATAGCAGCCGCTGCTGCATTGTGGTATCTCGACGCAAACAAAAATCAGTACAGTTACGCCATTTCTATTCTTCAGCGCAGCGCAATCTACGCCATTGCAGCTGTCGCCATGAACATGCTGACAGGCTTCACGGGGCTGTTCTCCCTCGGACAGGCTGGTTTTATGGCTATTGGCGCTTACACAGTCGCGATCCTTACAATTCCGGTTGAAATGCGTGCTAATGTTTATTACATCAACGGCATAGCAGATTTCCTCGCGAATCTTTCTTTGCCTTTCTGGGCGGCGCTGATTCTGGGCGGCGTACTTGCGGCACTGGTTGGTTTCTTTGTCGGAATCCCGGTTCTGAGACTCAAGAGCGACTATTTGGCCATTGCAACTCTTGGCTTTTCAGAAATCATTAGGGCGATCATCGCAGCGCCGCAGCTTGACCGAATCACCAACGGTTCCTACGGGCTCAAAAGCATCCCTGCGTTTGGTTCCATCTTTGAGGTCTTTTTCGTTGCCGGGCTCTGCATCCTGCTGATGATTCTAATCATCAACTCTTCCTACGGAAGAGCTTTCAAAGCCATCAAAGAAGATGAGACCGCTGCTCAAGCTATGGGCATCAATCTTTTCAAACACAAGAGCATGTCGTTTATCATCAGCTGTTTCTTCACAGGAATAGCCGGTGGTCTCCTGGCAGTTTTCATGAGATCCATCGATTCCAAAACCTTTCAGATTGCGCTGACCTATGACATTCTGCTGATTGTTGTACTCGGCGGCCTTGGAAGCATCACCGGCAGTGTCATTGGCGCTTTTTTAATGACTGCCGGCAGAGAGTGGCTGAGGTTCTTTGACAATCCTTTGATGATAGGCGGTTTTCAAGTGCCGCTGTTCAGAACCGGTTTCCGAATGGTCATTTTCTCCCTGATCCTCATGGCTGTCGTTCTCTACTATCGCAAAGGTCTATTTGGTGATAGGGAGTTCACCTGGGATAGGATCTATAACTACTATATTCGGTTAAGGGATCGAATACGGCGGAAAACGCCTGAAAAGGGGGACAAAGGCAATGTCTGATCAAGTACTCAGCCTGAATGATGTAACGATGCAGTTTGGTGGTGTCGTTGCGGTCAATAACCTCTCCCTGGAAGTCAACAAAGGTGAGATCGTCGCCTTGATTGGGCCAAACGGCGCAGGTAAAACGACAGCTTTCAACGTTATAACAGGTGTCTACGCCCCAACAAACGGAAAGGTTTCCTTTCAAGGGAAACCCATCATCAGCAATTTCCCTCAGGGGAAAATGAAAAAACTCTACTCCGGTGAAAATAACGGAAAGTATACAGAGTTAATCCGCAAAACGCCGGACATTATTACGAAGTTAGGCATCGCAAGGACCTTCCAAAACATTCGTCTTTTTAAAAACCTGACGGTGTTTGACAATGTTTTAATCGCAAAACACATGAATATTAAATCTAATGTGTTTTCAGCGACTTTAAGATTAAATCACAAAGAAGAAGAGACTATGCGCAGAGAATCTATGGAGCTACTGGAAATACTGGGGCTAGCTCATCTCAAGGACGAGATTTCCAGTTCTTTGCCTTACGGCCAGCAGAGAAAACTCGAAATCGCCCGTGCGCTGGCGACGAAACCCTCCCTGCTGCTTCTGGATGAACCTGCTGCCGGCATGAATCCACAAGAGACTCACGATCTGACAGCATTTATCAGAATGTTGAAAGACGATTTCCACCTGACTGTTCTGATGATTGAACACCATATGAACCTGGTCATGGAAATCTCTGATCGCATTTATGTCTTGGATTTTGGAAAGCTGATTGCCTCAGGAACACCTGCTGACATTCAGAGCAACCAGAGGGTAATCGACGCTTATTTGGGGGTAGCTGACGATGAGTAATGACATCCATCTTAAAATTTCCAATTTAAGCGTAGCTTATGGCGGGATTCAAGCGGTCAAAAACATTTCCATTGAAGTCCCTAAAGGAAAAATAGTAACTCTGATTGGCTCTAACGGTGCCGGGAAAAGCACTACGCTTCGTACGATTGCCGGCGTCGTCAAACCAAAGGAAGGCTCAATCCAATTTAACGGTGAAGAGCTCCTGGGCAAATCTCCTGACTATATTGTCACGCGCGGCATCACGCTGGTTCCAGAGGGACGCAGAGTTTTTGACAATCTGACAGTCCTTGAAAACCTCAAGATTGGCGCTTATGTCCATAAGCACAGGCTGGAAGAAGATATTGAGCAGGTTTACAGACTGTTTCCCCGTCTTAAAGAGCGCGCCTGGCAATTTGCAGGAACTCTTTCGGGCGGCGAGCAGCAGATGCTGGCTGTTGGCCGAGCACTGATGAGCCGTCCTAAGATGATCATGATGGACGAACCTTCCTTAGGTCTCGCACCTCTGATCGTCAAAGACATCTTCAACATCATCAAGACTGTCAACGCCGAGGGAATCACTGTCCTGCTGATTGAGCAGAATGCCAACCTCGCGCTCAAGATCGCGGACTATGCCTATGTCATGGAAACCGGCGTCATTTCCATGGAAGGCACAGGCGCTGCACTCCTTGCTGATGAAAGCGTCAAGGAAGCTTATCTTGGAAAAAGAAAAGATTGAACAAAATTAAATTCGAGGGGGGTGTGGAAGAGGGTGTCAGACACCCTCTTCCACACCCCCGTTCTATAGAATGCGTACCCCCATCTGGCCCTCAGAAAGCCCAATCGTACGGGAGATGAGTCCTATGCCCAATGTTGCCGCCTTTTTATCCTACGTGTTTATAACGACCTTCACACCCGGCCCCAACAACATCATGTCCATGTCCAATGCCACCCGCTATGGTTTCCTAAAAAGTCTCCCCTTCAATATTGGGATTTTCTTAGGTTTTCTTGTGATTCTGGCGCTATGCAGTCTGTTCAGTGTCTCATTATTCGCCGTCATTCCCAGCATTAAACCCGTCATGACGGTCGTTGGTGCTGTCTACATCCTGTGGTTGGCGTGGAAAACTTATCACAGCAAGCCCCAAGACGGCTCACGCAGCGAGAAGCAGACCAATACCATCGCAGCAGGGCTGCTGCTTCAGTTTGTCAATCCAAAAGTCATTCTGTACAGCATAACGACACTGTCCACTTTTATTGTGCCTTATTACACTTCAATTCCGGTAGTTATTGCTTTCGCCGTTTTTCTGGCCTTCGTCGGTTTCATTTCGACGTGCTGTTGGTCGCTGTTTGGTTCCGTTTTCCAAAGATTTCTGCACAATCATCAAAAACTTGTCAATTCGGCTATGGCGCTGCTGTTAGTTTACTGCGCGGTATCGCTATTTATGTAACAGTGATGTTGTTCTCAGCAGAAAAGATCCGAGCCGGGAGAGAATGGATAATGACCATCGGCAAAAAAAATATCAGGGAGCACAGGTGTGCTCCCTTTTTCTTGCGAATGGATCAGTTTGAGGCGACCCTAAAGCTCAAAGTGGCCAAAGGCTTCAGGCTGATAAAGGACTTTTTCAATTTTGAGTCGGACCGTGCCTTCCGGCACTTGCCAGTCGATCTCGTCACCTTCATGATAGCCCAGCATAGCGGTTCCAATGGGGGCCATGATCGAAATTTTATTTTCGAGCAAATCCGCATCTTCCGGATAAACAAGGCTATATTCGGTTTTTTCTTCTGAGTTCAAGTGCTTCATTAGAAATCTGGAATTCATTGTGATGGTACCAGCTGGAATTTGCTCTGCCTCAACGACATGGGCCCGTTCCAACTCGAGTTGAAGCGCTTTCAACTCCTTTGAATCCTTTGCTTTTCCAAATTCACGTTCCTCTGCCACCAGTTTTTTGAGTCGTTCCAAATCTTGCTGGGTTATCACGATGTTTCGAGTCATGATTGTCAGTTCCTTCCTTTCGGCATAAATACAGAGGAGTCCTTAACAGGACTCCCTTTTTCTTTAGTATAATGGATATTTCTATTTTTGTAAATGGCTGGGTAGGTCTGAAGTATACCACTGTGACTCTGCAGTGACTCGGCAGTGACTCTGCAGTGACTCCGCAGTTACTCCGTTTCATCCCCCGGCAGCAATGCGAAAGAAAACTTTCTAAGCCTGCCCTCAGGCTTCTCGCTTGTCTTCAGATATTTTATCAAAAGCTCGCTGAAATCCTTCAGAAATTCATCACAAGTCTCATCCGTCATTGTGATGGGATAACTTCTGAAGCCAACCCGATCTTTGACCAGATCATAAGAAGGTGTTGAAATATATCTTGAAAAATCCACGAGCATTGACATGGCAAAGGTATAAAAAAGATCATAATGCGTATTTTGGTCTCCTGCGCTGACGAGCTCTTCAATGGCCTTAAAGGGCTCCAGTCTGACTTTATAAGTCTTTTCTACAGTGCCTCGAATGGGCGTCTCTGATACAACTTCCAGGACACCAATGTCCAGTAGTTTTTTAAGGTGTCTGTAAAGACTCGCGACAGGGATCCCGGGAACCGCTTCAATAATTTCTTTTGGTGTCGCTGAACCTTTTTCGGATATAACTTGTATGACTTTCATCCTGACGGGATTCAATAACTCACTTAGCAATTTCACTTTCGATCCCTCCTCGTCAATTTATAAGTGCTTATTTACGAAACGTCGAATAGAGAAGGCCACAATGCGGCTATTGGCAATGAGCTCACAACGTGTTCTGCCTGGAAAGGCTGCAAGGGGTACCTTTAAACTTACAACAGCAGCGGCATGAGAACAAGTTGGTTGATTATATGGGCCATCATATGCCCCAGCATAGCATAGATCAGCCCTTTCTTCCAGTACAGCCAGCCAAAACCGAGCCCGGCAACCCCGTTCAACAGCAGCGCTCTGATTACAATTGGTACTGAAAGACCCATCATTTGAGCTGTAGCTGGCAAATGACCGAGCGCAAACAGGAGTGAGGATATGTAGATGGCGACCCAGGCGTGAGATACCCTTATGTCTTGACCTGCCGCAACAGGTCCTGCTTTTTCTTTTTTTTTATTCGAGCCTTTTGTCAGCAACCAAAGGATCAAAGTCATGAGTCCAAGTCGCAATAAAACCTCCTCGACAACGCCGCCATATAAGACTGCCGCGACCAAATAGAGGGGTGAAAAGCTAAAAGTACTCAACCCTTCGGGAAGGTACTTCATAAATATAATTTTCTCTGAGAGTGTAATGATCAGAGAGGAGGCCCCGCCAATTAAGACAGCCGCAATAATCCCATTCAAGTCGGGAAATTTTGTTTCCGGAAAAGTTAAATTTTTTCTCAGCTTATACCCTACCGTTGCTGCGACAGCCGTCAATAGCGCCGTTTGGAAACCGGTTACCACCAGGAGCATTCCAAGTGATCCAAGCTGATTCATCACAGCATTTGATAATTCCGGTGACATGGTAAGAAATTGATAATACCCTATGAGCGCACCTGCGAACGCGCCTATAAAGGTTAATAGAATAACTTTGTGCAAGGTTTTCATGCCAGATCCACCTTTCAATTTATCAGATTACAATTATTATCACAAAAGATATTATTGCCATTATTGATAATATAAAAATATCACCAGTGAGACCTTTTGTCAAGATTTAAAAAGAACAAGACGACAAAGAGGAAGGCGCACCTTCCTCTTTGTCGTCTATTCACTTTATGATTTAATTCCAAAATAATCCAGTCTCTTCCACTCTGAAATTATTTTACTCCACTCTGATTCTGCAATCCACCGCCATAAACTGACCGGTGGAAGCATCCCAGGTGACCGGATTCAGGTCAATTTCCTGTATCCCTGGAAGTTCGCCAACCATGTCACTGAAGCGCTTCACCACTTCTGCCAGTTCTTCAACCGGCACTTTTACCTTCCCCCTGTATCCGTTCAACAGCGGATAAGTCTTGAGGCTTTCAATCATGGTGGTGGCTTGCTTCTGGCACACCGGCATCAGCTTAATAGAGACATCCTGGAACAATTCAACCAGCGTCCCCCCTGCCCCTACGACACAAAGGTGTCCAATCCCCGGTTCAAATTTTCCACCCAAGATCACTTCATGAGTGATCTTCGCCTGTTCCTGAACCAATACAGCTTCCGCACCCGGGAAGGCGTCAAATAATTCCTCGACTACCTGCATTAAAGCGGCTTTGCTTTCAATGTTCAAAACGACACCACCGGCATCCGACTTATGCAGCACTTCCGGATGTTCGATCTTTGCCACCACAGGAAAATTCATTCCCTCGACATCGAGTACGCCAGGCATGGTGATCCAGTGCCATCTTGGGGTTGGGATGCCATAGAGCTCCAGCAGTTTCATGGCTGCGTCAGAACGCAGATACCCTGTCTCATAGCGGGACTGCATCAGGGATCTGGCACTTCTGCGATTTGCGCTGCCCCCCTCAACCAAAGGCTTACCTTGTTCAAACTCAGTTACAGCGCCTCTCTCAGGCCCACCCGCCTTCAAGGACATAGCCTGTAGTACGTCCGCTACATTTTCCGGAAACTCAAGGCATGGAATCTGATGCTGATTCAGCACCTTCCTGGCCGCAGCGCCCAAAGTCGGCCCAATAAAGCAGCATATTGCCGGTAGATCAAATCTTTGGATGACCGGTACCAAAGCTTCCGCAATCTTTCCTGTATCTATCGTCGCAGGCGGAACACAAATTACTGCGAGCGCATCATACATCCCGCTTTCCGCCATAGCTTCAAGCGCCTTTGCATAATGCTCCGGCGGTGCAGGCGCGACAAGGTCAATGGGGTTGGCTGTAGAGGCCTCAGGAAATAAAACACTCGCCAAGGCATCTCGCTCCACTGCCGGCAGCAGCGGCAGCTCAAAGCCGTGCATTGCGAGGCGATCCGTAATCAGAATGCCTGGCCCGCCCGCATTAGTGACAACCCCCACTCTTTTTCCGGTAAACGTCCTGGACTTGCTCAAGCTCATTGCTGTCAGATAAGCCATTTCGAGGGTTTCCACACGGATCGCCCCGGCTTTTTCAATAAGTGCCTCAATAGCCGCATCACTCCCGGCAATACTGCCGGTGTGAGAACTCGCAGCGGCCGCTCCGGCACTGCTTCGTCCGGATTTGACAATGACCACCGGTTTTGTTTTTGTGAGCTCAGAGACCTGTTTAAAAAAGCTCTGCCCTTCACCAATAGTCTCCAGATACAGCATCACGACCTTGGTATATGGGTCATCCCTGAGCTCGCCCAGCAGATCACTGGCGTCAATATCCATCTGATTCCCGAGGGACGCGATCTTTGAAAAGCCCATCCCCAAATTCTCCGCGTAGTCCAGCAGCGCCGCGCCCAGTGCCCCGCTTTGCGTGATAAATGCAATGTTCCCCGGCGTCGGCTGATGCTGAAGCATGGTGGCATTAAGTGACACGGCAGGATCGGTATTCAAAACACCCATGCAATTTGGCCCTAAGAGTCTCATGTTGTATCGATCCGTAATCGCCCTGAGCTTGCTTTCCTCGACTGCGCCCGCTTCACCGGTTTCCTTGAACCCAGCGCTGATGCAAACCACTGCTTTTACACCGAGCTTTCCGCAGGCCTCAACCGCTTCAAGCACTGCGCCAGAAGGCGTTGTCACCACCGCAAGATCCGGTGCCTCAGGCAGAAGTCCGACCCCTTCATAAGCCTTGACCCCTGCGACATCCTCACCGCTGCGGTTCACAGCGTAAAGCCCGCCCGTAAAACCACCGTCCTGAATATTCGACAGAATCGCGTTGCCCAGTCCGCCACGTGCCGAAGCGCCTATAACAACGACGCTTTTAGGGGACAGCATGGCATTTAAATCGCGCCGAAACTTCGGAATATTCTCAGACCAGCGCTCGACTTTCACGCCTGCAGGAACGGGATCACCGCAATACAAAACTTGACCCGCCTCATTCAGTCCAAACTTGCCTTGTGCTATCTCCAGGATCACCCTTGCACCCAAATGCCGTGAGTGCTCATTGACCGCTTTCAGCACCGCTTTGCGCAGCTGCTGGTTGTCCTCAGGAATCAAATAGTCAATCCTATGAGAAGGCGAACGCATGAGGAGCGGACCGCCGTCAATTTCCGCCGTCGCCAGGTGGGCACTTGAGCAAATTGTCTCCTGGCGCAGGTGAAGGGTGTCACCGACACCATCGGCACCAGCAAAGAGGCGATGGCCATAAGGCGCCACAGACAGATCCGCCGGATGCACGTTGACCATCCAGTAATGGTTCACAATGGCTTCCGTCGTCGCCCACACGTAACCGGCCAGGAGGATCAAGTCTGCGCCAAATGGCTCAATGAGTTTTGCCACCTCCTGATCGTACAGCGCGCGCACGCCGAGGTCACTCAATGGCGCATCGTGCTCACTGTGAAAAGCCCGAAGATCCAGAGAAGCAAAGGCCATGCCGATGGTCTTTGCCATCTCAACAGCTTTCGAATCCGGCTTGTCTGAGAATACCCCCACGATTTCAAATGGGCAACCCCCTTTTGTGGCTTCCATTTCTTTTTGAAGTTCATAGACTTTCCAAAGGGTATTGCCGCTTCCGGACGCGAAGCCGAGCACCTTTAATTTACCGTGAACAGGATTATGAATAAGTTTATTTTTCATGATAGATTACCTCCGTCAGACACAAAGTTGCGCTTTTGCTTATGAAAAGGGCGGGAGTCGCAGTGCAGGCTGCTCCCGCCGAATTCATGAGTGTTGTTCAGACTAAAGTTTCAGGATGCCAAGATTGGAAAGGAAAATCAGAACCACAGTGACAGGCACAATGTATTTCACAACCGGGAACCAAGCTTTAACAATTGTGCCTTTGATCTCGCCATTATTTGAAATTTCAGCAACAGCCTCTTTTTCACCCCAGAACCATCCAACCAGGATCGCTGCGGCTAATCCGCCGAGTGGCAGTGAAATGTTTGAACCGAAGTAGTCAAAGAGATCAAAGACGCCTTTGCCAAAGAGGGTGAAGTCACTCCAGATTCCAAAGCTGAAAGACACTGCGATACCCAAGATGTAAGCGATGGCACCGACCAAAAGCGCCGCTTTGGTTCTGGCCATCTTTCGCGTTTCAATCAAATACGAAACAGGCATTTCCAGTATGGAGATAGATGAAGTCAAGCATGCAATGGCCAAAAGGACGAAGAACATAAAGGAGAAAATTGATCCGAGCGGCATCTGCGCAAAGACAGCCGGCAGCGTGATGAAGACAAGACCCGGTCCGGCACCTGGTTCAAGACCAAAGGAGAAGACAGCCGGGAAAATAATCAAGCCTGCGAGCAGCGCTACAGAAGTATCCATTAAAGCAACGATAATGGAAGTCTTAGGTAAATTTTCATGTTTGCCTAAATAGCTCGCGTACGTCACCATACCGGACATGCCGACGCTCATACTGAAGAACACTTGACCGAGCGCTGCGATCCAGACACCGCCAGTAATCTTGGAAAGGTCCGGGGTAAGATACCATTTGATGCCTTCCCATGCGCCTGGCAGGGTCAGAGCGCGAATTACGAGGATAATCAGCAGAACGAACAGCATTGGCATCATAATTTTTGTTGATTTTTCAATGCCTTGTGAGACGCCTTTGATGATGATGCCCACTGTCAAGGCCATAAAGACCGCATGGTACATGAGCGGCTTCACAGGATGTGAAATGAAAGCGCCAAAGAAATTGCCAATCTGATCAGGCGCTATCCCGTTGAGCCCAAAGAAAGATTGAATGGAGTAGTAAACAGTCCAGCCACTGACGACGGAATAATAAGACAGGAAGATAAACGCTGAGAAGAAGCCAAGAAAACCAATCCACTTCGCGCCTTTTCGAATTTTTGCGTAGCTTTCAATTGCATTTGTCTTACCGTTTCTTCCGATTGCAAATTCGACCAAAAGCAAGCTGGCGCCTACAAAGAGAACACAAATTAAGTATAAAAGTACAAAGGCGCCTCCACCGTTTGTTCCGGTCATGTAAGGGAATCTCCATATATTCCCCAGTCCTACTGCCGAACCTGCTGCCGCGAAAATAAAACCGAGTTGCGATTTGAACTGATCCCTTGGTTTTTGATCTTGAATTCGTTCTGCTGATACTCTGGATTCCACCGCCATGGTTAGATCCTCCCTATTTGGAATAGTGTGTTTCAAAAAGGAATATTAATTCCCCAAAACCGCTTCTATTCTGTCAAACGCTTCTGCCATCTGTTCATTTGGGATAGTACAGGAGATTCGGATAAAATTGTCGCTGTTCGGTCCAAAGGAGATGCCCGGAATAGTGATCACTTTCGCTTCTTCCAATAGCTTCATGCCCAGTTCCATGGAGGTCATTCCTGTTTTTTCTATGTTCGCGAACAGGTAGAAGGCGCCTCGCGGTTTCACACAGGACAAGCCTTTAATCTGGTTGATGCGTTTGTGAGCATAGTCGACGCGATCCTTGTAGATTTCCACCATTTCTTTAACTTGAGTGTCACAGTTTTTCAGTGCGTACAGCGCTGCTTTCTGAGAAACGGAATTCATGCACATGGTGGTGCCAATGTTGATGATCTTCATGGTGTCTATGACCTTTTTCGGTCCAATGGCGTAGCCAATCCGCCAGCCACACATGGCATAGGTTTTTGAAAATCCGGCTATAGTAAAGCTACGTTCTTTCATGTCTGGCAGCGTCGCGAAACAGATATGTTCGCCCTCGAAGATAAAGGCTTCATAGATTTCATCTGAGATCAGGATGAGATCGTGTTTCTTGATGACGTCACAGATTTTCAAAGCCTCTTCCAACCCTATGACTGCACCCGTCGGATTACCTGGTGAGTTGAGCATGACTATTTTGGTCTTTGGGGTTATGCAGGACTCAAGCAGCTCTGCGGTCATGTTGAACGCATCTTCTTCTTTTAGCGGTACAGGTACCGGCACACCATAAACGTAGTCGATAGCCTGCATGTAGGGTGTAAAGCACGGATCCGGAACAATGACTTCATCTCCTGGATTTATGAGGGCTTGAAGAATCATGTAGATCGCTTGCGTAGCCCCTGCGCCGATGATCACCTCTTCCGGTGAGGATTCCAGTCCATACTTGTCTCTCCAGTAATCTGAAATGGCCGCGCGCAGGTCCTGGAAGCCATTGACTGGCGGATAATGCGTGAACCCTGCCTTTGCAGCTTCCGCTGCCGCATCTACAATGCTGGGGTGCGTATGGGCATCAGGTTCGCCAATCCCAAGACTTATAAGGCCTGTATGTTTTGATGCGGCTTCAAACATTTGAAGCATTGGGGAAGGCTGGACGGTCTTAAAAAGATTGGACAATGCTATGTCTTTCATGTCACGACCTCCTAAAGGCTTTTTGTCAGCTCAATGAATTCTTCCGGTGTCAAGTCGCGTTTTAAAGACAATGAGAGATCCTTGACCTTTCCGAGCAAATCCTGTTCTTGTTCGTCAGACAGCGCTACATTGTTTTCCAAAATCCAGGTTTTTATGTTGTCTTTGCCGCTTTTCTTGCCAAGATACAGCTTAGGTTCGGATTGGCCTGTCATACTCCAGTGGTAAGGGAGCATGGCCAGAGGCTCTTCATTTTTGCAGTTGACCCAGAGACTGGACGGCATTCCTGTTTCCCAACCGAAAATTCTATCACCGACGACGGGTCTGGTAGGCGGTACAGCGAACCTGGTAAAGTCGGCAACAGTACTTGACAGCGATTTGAGCTGATCCAGCTCAATTCCGGTATCATAGCCATACAGAACTTTTAGCGAAAGCGCAAGCGGTTCAAGGGCGACGCTGCCAGAACGCTCACCAATGCCATTGACGGTGACATGTGCTACTTCCGCACCTGCAGCAAGACCGGCAATAGTCGAAGCGACACCCAGACCAAAGTCATCATGGAAGTGAACTTCTATTGGAACATTGAATTCGCTCTTCAGTTTCCTCACTGTGTAGGCGGCGCCTTCCGGAGAAAAGCATCCAAAGGTATCCACGAGGGCCAGGGAATCCATATGTCCACCTTCAGAAATCTGATGCACTGCATCAATCAGAAAATCAAGGCTTGCTCTGGAGGAATCCGCTGGGAAAAATGTGACATAAAGACCTTCTTCGCGCGCTGCCTGAGTCGCTTCAATTGCGGCTTTAATGGCTCTTTCGGCCGTCCAGCGCTTACCGTATTTAAGCAGGTGCTCACTGCCGGGAATCTCTGCCAGGACATGGGAGACCCCGCACTCTCTGGCGAGCTTCATATCCTCAGGTGTGTTTCTCACGAAAGCAAAGATCTTGGGACCCAGGTTAAGAGAAGCAATTTCCTTGATGGCATCTGCGTCTTCTTTGGATGCTGCCGGTGTACCTGCCTCAATTCTATGGACGCCTGCCAGGGCGAGCTTCTTGGCAATCTCGACTTTTTCCTTACGAGTCAGGATAATGCCCGGCTGTTGCTCACCGTCTCGTAAAGTCGTATCCAGAATTTCGATTTTTTTGGGGAATTCATAACCCTTTAATACGTCCGCTGCAAAATTAGACTGACTGACCCACCATTTTCCGTCTTCTTTGTAGCCCATAATAGCCTCCCTTTTTTCATGTTATTTTGTGAAGGGTAACATTCAACTTTTCTCAACCTTGTCATTTGCATTGTAAATCTTTCGAAATTAATGTAACATCATTTTATCATCCTTGTCAATATTTTTTTAATAGTTGGTGGATGTTTATTTTTTCTTATCAATTTTCTGTACATTGTTGTATAATACAACTACATAATTAGTGTTGGAGGACTGACATGACAAAAAAGTCTGAGAATAATGCCGAACTTTATTTCAGTATCAATGAGGTTGCCAAGCTTTTAGGTGTCGTTCCTGCCACCATCCGCAACTGGGAAAAGCAAGGCTTTTTCGTTGCAAAACGCAGTTCAAACGCTTACCGGATCTACAGTTTGGAGGATATTGAAACGTTAAGAAAAATTAAGCAGTACTCCATAGATGATAAAATGGGCTCCAAAGCTATAAAAAGTCTGCTCATGACTCAAGCGTCTCTGCCTCCGCTGATTGTAGGTACAGATGCCTACGACGCAGCCCCGGCGCCCAGCCGTAAACTCATAGGCAGCAAATGGAAGCTGTATAGAGATAAGCTGAACCTGACCCTGGAAGAAGTTGCTACACAGGTTGGCATTTCTACCTCCTATCTCAGCAAAATTGAGAATGGCCAGGCGAATATTTCCTATGAGATCCTGGAGCGCCTTGCGACTTTCTATGGTGAAAGCGTCCTGCATTTCTTTGAACCAGAAGAAGAAAACAGAAGCCTCGTTGAAAAAGGTACCGGCGAACCGGTCCAGGCCGGTATTCCCGGTGTCACACTTGAATCTTTGATTTCGCAAAGAGAACACGTTCTCTTCCCCATGATGTTCTATGTTGAGCCCGGTGCCGGAGCGCCGGAGACTCATCAACATCATGGAGAAGAATTCATCTATGTAGTAAACGGCAACTTCAGGGTCACCCTGAATTATTCGGAGGTCTATGACATGAAAACCGGAGACTCCATGTACTTTAAATCCACCGAGTTTCACAACTGGATGAATCCTGGCAAAAAAACATCTCAGATCCTTTGGGTTCACTCCCCGGTGGAGCGGTAAAAAAACTTCATTCAACGACAAAAAAGCGTTAAGAACTCCGGACCATTCACACAAAGGTCCTGAATTCTTAACGCTTATTTTTTTCAGAAGCAGGTATTTTATTCTGATTGCATGGCGTGAACACCTATTCTCGAAACTGGGTGTCTGACACCCGGTTTTACATCAGACACCCAGTCCCTCATCTACAGCTTCACATTCTCCCCTGTCATCATCAGGATCACACGCTCGCAGATATTGGTGGCATGGTCCGCGATGCGCTCAAGGTAGCGCCCCACTAGAATCAATCCAATAATTTGATCCTCCTGATTTTCCCGGATCTTGATCAGATGAAGCAGTTCTCTGTAAATTTCTTCGTAAAGCGCGTCAACTTCATCATCTTTTCGCGCCGTGGCATACGCCAATTCTATATCATGCTGGAAGTAGGCCCTGAGACTGGCCTCCAGCATCTCCCTCACTTTCTTCTCCATGATGGGGAGTCTTTCGAGTGGCTTGACCAGCTCATATTTCCCAAGGCTGATAACGACCTCCGCAATATTACAGCTATAATCACCAACACGCTCCAGATCCGTCACAATCTTGATAATGCTGACCATTTGCCTCAAATCAGAGGCCAGCGGGCTCTGGGTTGCAGCGAGGGTTATGCACAAATTCTCAATTTCCTTTTCGAGTTTATTGATTTCAGTGTCCTGAACCAGAATTTGCTTCGCGATACGCGCGTCCTGCCGGACAAAGGCCTCCATGGCCTGTCCAATGCTCCCTGCCGATAGTCGGCTCATATACTCAACTTTGCTGTGGATCTCCCTGATTCTATCCTCCATTTGCTCTCTCATGAGCGCGTCTTCCTCCTCATTGAACGGCAGGGACTCACCCTCCCTGCAAACCGCTCACGTGCCGGAATTAACCGAACCGACCCGTAATGTAATCCTCTGTGCGCTTGTCCCTTGGATTGGAGAAAATTGCTTCGGTCTTGTCGTATTCGATCAAATCCCCCATCAGAAAGAACGCAGTCTTGTCAGAAATTCTGGCCGCCTGCTGCATGGAGTGGGTGACAATGGCAATGGTATACTCCTGCTTCAGACTGTCCATCAGTTCTTCAACTTTCAGCGTCGCAATTGGGTCGAGGGCGGAAGTCGGCTCGTCCATCAGGATCACATCCGGCTGGACCGCGATACACCGCGCAATGCAAAGTCGCTGCTGCTGGCCGCCGGACAACCCGTAAGCATTGTCGTTAAGACGGTCCTTGACCTCATCCCATAGGGCGGCGCTCTTGAGGCTGGCCTCCGCAATTTCCATCAGAAGCTTCTTGTCCTTTATGCCGTGAATTTTAGGACCATAGACGACATTTTCAAAAATAGACTTAGGAAAAGGATTCGGTTTTTGGAAGACCATGCCGACCTTGGTTCTGAGTTCCTCAACCCTCATGGATTTATCGAAAATATCATTGCCATGGTAAAGGATTTCGCCGGTGGTGCGAACAATCGGCACATTTTCGATCATTCGGTTCAAAGTCTTGATGAACGTTGACTTTCCGCAGCCGGACGGGCCGATGATGGCCGTAATTTTGTTTTTCTCTATCTGCATATTGATGTTTTTCAAGGCCTGGTCGTTGCCGTACCAAAGGTTTAAGCCCCTTACATCAAAGACGTTGTTTTCAATTTCAGGGTTTTGAATGTTCAAAAGGATCTCCTCCATATTAGAAGCGCTTCTGGAACTTGTTCCGGATGATGATCGCGACAGAGTTCAGGATAAACAGGACTGCCAGGAGAACGACAATGGTCGCCGCGGCAAGGTTCGCGTATTCCGGCGTCAGGACCGTATCCAGTGTCCAGTAATAAATCTGGATTGGCAGCGCGGTAAAATCATCCATAACGCTGTTAGGTATTTTCAATATGAGTGTCGGGATGCCCAGGACGACCAGCGGCGCTGTTTCTCCAATAGCTCTGGACATGGCGAGGATCGAACCGGTGAGAATGCCAGGCAGCGCTACTGGCAGAACGACTTTATGGATCGTCGTCCATTTGTCAGCGCCCATGCCATAGGAAGCTTCACGCAGAAAACCCGGAACCGCTTTGATGGCTTCCTGGCTGGCGACGACAACCGTCGGCAGAACCAGGAGGGACATGGTGAGTCCGCCTGCGAGTATGCTGGAGCCCAAGTTCAGCATCCGCCCGAAAACAGCCAGACCGAGGAGGCCAAAAATGACGGATGGGACGCTGGCGAGGTTGGAAATGTTGACTTTGATAAAGCGCTGTACGCGGCCTTTGGAAGCATATTCCTCAAGATAGATTGCCGTTGATACGCCTAGAACCAGGGTGACCGGCACCACAATAAGCATGAGCAAGACGGTCCCGAGGATGGCGCCATAGATCCCTGCTTTGTCAGCAAATCTCGATAAATTCGAGGTCAGAAACTGAAGATCCAGCCATCCTGCGCTTTGAACGCCGATTCTGTATAAAAGAATGGCCAGAACCACCAGCGCGAAGACCGTTGAAAGAGAGAACAAATGCTTTAAGCCGTTGTTGAGTCTGACCCGACGTTCAATACGGCTGCTGTCTATCTTAACTTTATATCGTTCAGCGACGCTCGTTTGCCCTGTCTCAAGCATTGTACTCTCCCTGCCTTCGTTAAAGAGTTGAATATTAGTTGCAGCCATCAATATTCCTCCCTGTATTTATGAGAAATATGTTGGGCAATGAGGTTCATGACTAAGGTAAATAAAAACAGAATGAGACCGACGGCATAAAGGCTGTAATAACCCACTGTGCCGCTGCCGGCGTCACCGCTGGTAAACTCGACAATATACGCCGTCATGGTCTGCATGGACTGAGTGATGTCCAAGGTGAAGTTCTTGGAGCTGCCGCTGGCTATGGTGACGATCATGGTTTCGCCAATCGCCCGTGAAACCGCCAACACAATTGAGGACATAATACCAGAAATCGCTGCCGGGATGACGACCTTGAAGGTTACTTCCAGTCGCGTAGAGCCAAGTCCCAGCGCGCCTTCCCGCATGATGTTGGGGACGGCGTTCATGGCGTCCTCAGAAAGAGAAGCCACCAAAGGAATGATCATGATGCCCATGACGAGACCTGGGCTTAACGCATTTTTTGCGCCCAGTGTCGGGATCAGCTTCATCAGGAGCGGCGTCACGAAGGAATAGGCGAAGAAGCCGTAGACTATGGTCGGGATGCCGGCGAGGACTTCCATGATTGGCTTAAGGGTGCGGCGCGTTCTCTCCGAGGCGAACTGACTCAGATAGATCGCAGCGGTCAGTCCAACCGGCACCGCGACGAGCATGGCGATCAGGGAGGTAATGATGGTCCCGGTGATCAATGGCAAAATGCCAAAGGACGGCTCAGCCGCCAGCGGCGCGAGCTTAGTACTGAAAACCTGAGCGAGCGGCACTTGGCTGAAAAACTTTGCTGCGTCCGTGACCAAGGTGATGATAATGCCAAAGGTTGTGAACACAGAAACGAATGCCATGACGAAAAAGAATTTTGGCATAAAGCGGTCAGAGACGTGCTTTTTATTTAGGATGTTGTTTTGAATCAATTGTCGAACCTGCGTATCTTGACTCATCTTTTTCACTCCATTATTTGTTCAGACAAAACTTCAAGATGGGCAGCCCCCGCCCCCACCTTGAAGTTGAAATTGTTGATTCGAATTTCGGCTTCCTGTCAATTATTGAATCGCTTCGAGCTGAGTCAGGTACTCTGCATAAGACGCTTCCGGAAGTGGCGCGAAGCCATTTTCGCCGGCGAGTCTCGCTGCGCCTTCAGGAGAGACGACATATTTCGCGTAGTCGAGAACCTGCGGCTTTTCTTTTGCGTAGTTGAGGTTCAGGTAAGTGTAGACGAGTCTTGTGAAGCCACCGTATGAAAGCTCTTCGCCGATGGTCTCAAGGGTAGGCTCTACCGGGCCATTGCCAAAGTCGACTTTTACCGCAACCAGTTTATCTGTGTTGGTTGTATAGTAACCGAATCCAAAGAACGCGATGGCATTTTTATCCTGAGAGACGAGGTCAACCAGCGTGGAGTACTCTTGTTGGAGGTTGGCGGTTGCGACCATCGGCTGCTTATCCAGGATCTCTTCAGCGAAGAATTCGTAAGTGCCGTGGTTCTCATTCGGACCGTAGAATTTGATTTCTTCTGCAGGCCAGTCCGCTCTGATGTCGGACCAGAGGACTTTGTCGTCTGCTTTGTAGCTGCCGGAGAGGAACATTTTGACGATTTCTTCGTTCGTCATTTCAGTTGCCCAAGTGTTTTCAGGATTGATGACCATGGTCAGACCGTCGTAAGCGAGCTTGATTTCCATGACGTTGTCGCCCATTTTGAGGCCTTTTTCTTCGAGCTGCGCAATTTCTTCATCTTTGATCTTTCTGGAAGCATCGGAGAAGTCTGTCTCACCTGGGATGAATTTCTTAAAGCCGGCGGAGGAGCCTGCGCGGCCAACCTGGACGCTGACTTCGTTTTGCTCATTGACCATGTATTCTTCAGCGATGTGAGCCATGAGTGGATAAACCGTACCAGAACCATCGACAATGACGTCACCGCTGAGTGCTTCGACTTGCTCAGCAGGTTCCGCTGCCGGAGCTTCAGCCGCCGGCTGGGAGCAGGCTGCCAGTGAACCGACAATTCCAAGGGTCAACATCAATACGAGTGCTTTTTTCTTTAACATTTACAAGTCCTCCTAGTAGTCTAATATTATTTGTTTTTTTGTTGTTAAGCTTATAGTTAAGATTGTTGACTGGTTGAGGGCTTTCCTCGCTGGGCGTTTTGTCTTGCCTCAACCTTACAAACTGAGTTTAGCACGGAAAATTGATCCTTGTGTTTTGTCGAAGTTAAGCGATTGTTAAATCCATGTTGAATCTCACTTGATTTTTTATTTGTTTATTTTACTTTGCCGATGGTCACTGGGACCACAAAGGTGTGGATCATCGGAGAGGTTGGACGTACTTTGGGTGTTTTAAATGATGAAATTGTGAAATTTGAAACAAAATGAAGAAATAAATCTTGAACTTGTTTATATTTTAACTATAATTAAATTGTCGGACAATTTTATTTACTTATATAGTCAAGCCAACTAGCTTTGGCTGTTCGACTTCGAGCACTGCCTTCTCTCCAAAAAAATTCAGGAGGTTGAACATGGAACAGTTTTATGATGTCGTCATTATAGGCGCAGGCCCGGCTGGCCTGTCAGCGGGTCTTTACGCAGCCCGCGCGAAATTGAAAACCGTGATACTTGAAAAAGAAAAAGCAGGCGGTCAGATCGCAACGACCGACGAAGTTGCCAACTACCCGGGCTCAATAGAGCACGCTACTGGTCCGAGCCTCGTGGAGCGCATGATTGACCAGTGTGAGGAATTTGGCGCGCAGCGCGTCAAAGATGCTGTCACACGTTTTGATTTCGAGGGGAATCCAAAAGTCATTCACACAGAAAGTGGTGCAGTTTACTATGCTAAGGCTGTCATCATAGCCACCGGTGCAACGCCGAAGAAGATTGGCTGCTCAGGCGAAGCCGAACTGACCGGTAAAGGCGTTTCTTACTGCGCGACTTGCGACGCTGATTTCTTTACCGATCTTGAAGTCTTTTGTGTGGGCGGCGGCGACACTGCCGTTGAGGAGGCTATGTATCTGACAAAATTCGCGCGTAAAGTGACATTGGTTCACAGACGCGACGAGTTCAGAGCGGCGAAGTCCATCATTGAAAAGGTTAATAAAAACGAAAAGGTCGACTACTTGATGGACTCAGTCGTCGAGGAAATTTACGGCGAAGGTATTCTTGAAGGCATCAAGATCAAGAATGTAAAGACCGGAGAGATCACGGACATCCCAGCCAGCGTGGAAGACGGCACCATGGGCGTGTTTGTTTTTATAGGTTATGATCCAGCGACTTCAATGTTTAACGGCTGTCTCAACATGGACACTTCAGGTTATCTCATCACGGACGACGCTATGAAAACCAATATTCCAGGCGTTTTTGCAGCAGGCGACGTGCGTCAAAAACAGCTTCGCCAAGTGGTGACAGCCACTGCCGACGGTGCCATAGCTGCGGTTATGGCAGAGAAATATATTGAGTCTTTGTAAAACCCGCATTGGGATGGTCCAAAATATTATGAAACATAATTAAATTTACAGGGAGGATCACTATGTTAATTCTGGATAAAGACAATTTCGAGCAAGAGGTTCTGAACGCTGAAGGATTAGTGCTGGTAGACTACTGGAACGAAGGCTGTGAGCCTTGTAAGGCACTCATGCCAGAGGTTGAAGCTCTTTCTGAAGCTTATGGCGACAGAGTAAAGTTCTGCAAACTCAACACTTCAAGCGCGAGACGCCTTGCTATTTCACAAAAGGTACTGGGATTACCGACAATTACACTCTACAAAAATGGCGAAAAAATAAGCGAAGCCACAAAAGAGGCCGCAACAAAATCCGGTATTCAAGCAATGCTGGATGCGGCTGTCACTGCATCAGTCTAAATCTCAGAGGAGGTACAAAATGTCCTACGCAGTATTGAAAGCGGCCGGCTATGTGCTCGTTCACACGCCAGACATGATTATGCATAATGGAACAACTCAAACTGTTGAGAAAGCAATGAACCCTGATTCGGAATACCTCAAGAAAGTGCCTGAGCATCTTCGTACATTCGAAGAAGTGGTCAACTACGCGCCTAACC